>Briea_p1__coassemble_509_pt1 | contig 114147 bp, 110 predicted proteins | sample Briea_p1__metabat2_high_PE_025 | metagenome-assembled genome bin Briea_p1
ACATAATCATGAACATCACCATCACCACGAGCACAGAGGTATGAAAGAGGTTGTTGAAATCATTAACAGTGCGAAGATGACTGCTGGCGCTAGAGCTTTAGCCTTAAAGATTTTTGACATTATTGCAGAAGCTGAGGCCAAGGCTCATGCTGTTGCTAAGAATGAAGTACACTTCCATGAGGTTGGCGCTGTAGATTCTATCGTAGATGTCATTACTATTGCTGTTTGTGCTGATAATTTAGGTATAACAGAGGTTGTTGTTCCCAAGCTGTGTGAGGGCAGTGGTACTGTACGCTGCCAGCATGGAATATTGCCTGTTCCTGTGCCTGCTGTTGCTAATATTATGCAGGCCTATGGCTTGAAGGTAGAAATTATGCCTATTAAAGGTGAATTCGTTACCCCTACAGGTGCTGCTGCTGTAGCTGCGTTGCAAACATCTGACAAGCTACCTTCAGAGTTTGCTATTAAAAGGATTGGTTTGGGCGCAGGTAAGCGCACCTATGAGCGTCCTAGCATTTTGAGAGCAATGCTGATAGAAGCAAGTCCTGAAAAAAAAACTCTAATTTAAGCTTTTTAAAGGATACTATTGTTAAGCTGGAAACGGATATTGATGACTGCTCCGGTGAGGTTTTGGCATATACTATGGAACTTTTGCTTGATGCAGGGGCTAAAGATGTTCATTATCAGCCTATCTATATGAAAAAGAATAGACCTGCATGGGAGTTGGTGGTCTTAACGGTACCAGAAAAGCGGTTGGAAATGGAAAAAATTATTTTTCGTGAGACAACCACTATTGGAATTAGGCACACTGTTATGGAACGGACTGTTTTGCAACGTCAAATCATTAGTGTGGCAACACCATACGGTAATGCTTTAGTAAAAGTATGTGATAATCAAGGAAAAAGAGAGTATTATCCAGAATACGAAAGCTTACGAGTTTTAAATCATGAAAACAACATAGGATTACAAAATTTGTATCAAATTGTAGTTGGAATTTGCAGAGAGCATAAGTTATAATTTAAATATACACCTTTGATGAAGTACAATTCGTCAAAGGTGTTTTTTGCTATAGATTCATTTAGAAAAATACATTGGTATGTCACAAAAGTATGATATAATAGTTAAAATAGAAAGGTAATATGATTATGGATAATGTTTTTGATTTAATAGAAGCCTTTTACGAGCAGGATTATGGTTGGAGTGATGTGCTTTCTCGCACTGATGCAGAAGGGTATTTGCGTCAACGCATAATGGAAGGCGCTACAGATGATGAGTTAATAGAAATTTGGGACAATGTAAATTGTTTCTGTATTTTTGCTAGTCATGTAGAAGCATATCTTGGCGACTTGAATGGCGATGATATTGTTGATGGTATTGCCTGGTGTGCACGCAATATCTCTGGCTTTAAAGCTACAGAATTGCGAGTAGTAGCGTTTTTAAACGACATAACTGGGTTATATCAATATTTAGCAAAAAGAAAAAAGGTAAGAAGCTTTGCTGCTCCTCTTGAGGCAATGGATTTACTTGCAACTGAGGAAGGTATTACTATCATGGATGAAGATGGTAATTTTCTGCCTGGCTATGAAAGCTATGAGGAGCTTAGTTCGCCTGACTTACCAGAAAAAATATTCTTTAATATAGGTAATTTGGTTGACAGGACTATTGATAAGGTTTCTGGATATTTTTTGAGAGAAAAGCAATATAAAATGGATATTGCCAGAGCAAGATATATGTTTGGTAATTATCTGGAAATGGATGAGTCTGTTCCTGATGACCAAAAGCAGGAGTTTGAAAAAAGCTTTTGGGAATATTTCGTTTTAGACTATCATATGCTGGATCAATACAAAACTCCCTTAGAGCTTTATTACGAATATGCACAATCTGGAGTTGTAGATGTAAAAAATAGTCCTATTTTTGATATGCTTAAGGAGCTTTTGAAGGCTGAGCTAGTTCTATTTTCTATGGAAGAGCCACTGGATGAAGGAACTGTTAGCTGCAGAAACTTTTTGACAGGGGAGAGCTATGCCATTTTAATGGATTCATCCAATGTTGCTGAATACAAGGGTATGCTGTTTTTAGGGCATATTTTTTACAATAAATCTATAGCTTTGAGTACAGTACGAGGTCACAATATAAAAAATAGCTCTAAGAAAGTTCTTTTTGATATTTTAGAAAAAGCTAAAAGCTGGATAAGTGTGCGTCATGGCGGTCAGCTTAGCTGGAGCGATTTTACTAAAGAATTTCCTGTTTTTATGCGTCATGCCATTATGATATATTCTGGCTATGTACGTATGGACCGCTTTGATTTTAAAACTAATGTTACAGAATATCTGCCTCAGCCTGTTTTAGAGGATGATGTAAGCCGAAAGCTGAAAAAGGTTATGGGCTCATACTTCTTTTCCTCATTAGATGTAAGATTAGCACAGACATTGTGGAGCGATTTTCAGCATGTTTCTGGAGAAAAGGTAATTTTGCCTGATGTTTGGGCCGCAGGTGTTTTGCAGACATTTGTAGAGCTTAATGCTGTTTATACATATGATTTGCAGAAGGTATCTGAAATTTGCGAGTTTGTTCCTGTAGATGCTATTAGACGTGCCAGTGAAAGTATTAAAGCTGCTTTAGCAATTGAGAAGCATGATCCACGTTACGTGAATGAAGAAAGTCTGTTGATGATGGCAGTTCTGTAAATAGGATATAAATCTTTGAGATGGAAATAGAATTCTATTGTAGGAGGATAACTTATGAAATGTGATTTTTGCGGACGAGAGGTTAACCCAGGTACAGCTGAATGTCCGTACTGCCACTACCAATTCAAGGTAGATGCCAAAGTGTTAAGCCCCCAAGAGCGTGATACCTTTGATGGTGTTACAATAGAAGAGGATGGAAGCAGTTCTTCCTCTGCATCTCCTAAAAACGAGAGAGAGCAGAAACAAGAATCCTATGAAAATGAAGCCTATAGAGGGCAACGCTTTAATAATGGTATCAAGGTGCATCAGTTTGGCTGTGGCAGTGGTATTTTAATGACGTTGCTTATTTTAGGCGGTATTCTGGCGTTGTTCTTTTTCCTTTTGCCTACATTTTTAATTTTTGCTGCTGTTGGTGCGGTGGTAGTTTTTATTTTACGCTTATTTATGTAGCTGTTTTTATAAAGAAAAAAGAGGAGACTATTCCTACTTTTATGACTAATAGATAGGTACATGGTCGTTTTATGCGATGTAGTACAGATAATTTAGAAATTTTTTATAAAATTCATAAAAAATTCACATTTTAAGGAAAATTTAAAAGGATTTTTTCAATAAATGTCGAATAGTAGTCTGGTACACCAAATGTTGAAAATTTAAGGAGGCAATATCATGCATAGTTACAGCATGGATCTTGGCGGCAGAACTCTTACTATTGAATCCGGCAAGATTGCAAAACAAGCAAATGGCGCAGTTTTAGTTCGCTATGGTGACACTGCAGTAGTAGTAGCTGTTACCGGTACCAAAACCCCTCGTGAGGGCGTTGACTTTTTCCCGTTGACCGTAGATTTTGAAGAAAAAATGTATGCCGTAGGTAAAATCCCTGGCGGCTTTATTAAACGCGAAGGTCGTCCTAGTGAGCAAGCAATCCTTACTAGCCGTCTGATCGACCGTCCGATTCGCCCCATGTTCCCCGAGGGCTATCATAACGACGTACAAATCGTTGCAACTGCTGTTTCCGTAGATCCTGACAATGCTCCGGATATGCCCGCTATGATTGGTGCATCCTGCGCGCTGTCTATTTCTGATATTCCGTTTGAAGGTCCTATTGCCGGTGTTCGTGTAGGTTTAATCGATGGCCAATTTATCGTTAACCCGACCGTTGAACAAAGCAAGGTTAGTGACCTGAATCTGGCTGTAGCAGGTACTAAGGACGCAATCCTCATGGTTGAGGCTGGCGCTAATGAAGTATCTGAAGAAACCATGCTGGATGCAATTTGGTTCGGTCATGGCGTAATTAAAGAGCTGGTTGAATTCCAAGAAAAAATTGTTGCTGAAATTGGCAAAGAGAAGATGGAAGTTCCTTTCTATGCTCCTCCTGCTGAACTGGTCGCAGAAATCGAAGAATACGGCGCTCAAAAGCTGAAAGATGCTTTGATGGATGCTAATAAACTGGAGCGCGAAGAAAACGTAGCTAAAGTAAAAGCAGAAATTGCAGAGGTATTCCTGGATAAATATCCTGATAATGCTGCAGACGTTGCTTATATCACTCAAAAGCTGGTTAAGAAAATTGTTCGTCGCACCATTTCTGTTGATAAAATCCGTCCTGATGGACGTCAATTGGACGAAGTACGTCCTGTAACCTGTGAAGTAGGTCTGCTGGCTCGTCCTCATGGCAGCTCCTTGTTCACTCGTGGTCAAACTCAAATTCTGAACGTGTTGGCGCTGGCTCCTCTGCGTGAAGCTCAAATTCTGGATGGTCTGGGTGCAGAAGAAACCAAACGCTATATCCATCACTACAACTTCCCTCCGTACTCCGTAGGCGAAACCAAACCTCTGCGCAGTCCTGGTCGTCGTGAAATTGGTCACGGTGCTTTGGCTGAGCGTGCTCTGCGTCCTGTTATTCCTGCAGAAGAGGATTTCCCGTATGCAATTCGCCTTGTATCCGAGGTTCTGGAATCCAATGGTTCCTCCTCCATGGGTAGTGTATGTGCAAGCACTCTGTCTCTGATGGATGCAGGCGTACCTATTAAAGCTCCTGTTGCAGGTGTGGCAATGGGTCTGGTTAAAGATGGCGAATACTTCACCATTCTGACCGATATCCAAGGCTTAGAAGATGCTCTTGGTGACATGGACTTCAAGGTTGCTGGTACCGATAAGGGTATTACTGCAATTCAAATGGATATTAAGATTGACGGTATCAACAAGGATATCTTCACTCAAGCATTGGCACAGGCTAAACGCGGTCGCGAATTCATCATGGGTAAAATGATGGAATGCATTAGCGAACCTCGTGAAGAGCTGTCTCCGTATGCTCCTAAAATTACCTCTATCAACGTTGATCCTGAAAAGATTAGCAAGGTAATTGGCCCTGGCGGTAAAACCATTAAGAAAATTGTTGATGAAACCGGTGCTAAGATTGATATCGACGACAGCGGTAAAATCTTCATCGCTGCTGTAAACACCGAGGCTGCTAATAAAGCTATCGAGATTATTAACGGTATCACTGCAGAAGCTGAACCTGGCAAGGTTTACACTGGCAAAGTTACCCGTCTGATGAACTTCGGTGCTTTTGTAGAAATTCTGCCTGGCAAAGAAGGTTTAGTACACATTTCTCAACTTTCTACTGAGCGTGTAGAAAAGGTTGAAGATGTTGTATCCGTAGGCGACGAAATTGTTGTTAAAGTAACTGAAATTGACAACAAAGGCCGTATCAACCTGTCTCGTAAGGCTGTTCTGACAAAAAGTCTGAATAAATAATTATGGTCTAGTGATGACAATAGCAGTTACTAACAATATGCTACATATAAGTTTACTGCTAGTGTCTGGCAAAAGGCTTAGTAAGAAATTAAGGCAGAGGCTAGTCCTCTGCCTTTTCTTTTTGAAAGGTGTATGTATTCTAGGAGGTTTGTAATGGGTATTCGTGGTTTTGAAAAAATTTCTAAATATGCTAATGTTAACTTTCCTATGCCTGTGCGTAAAACTAAATTTAGTGCAGGCTATGACTTTTGTGTTCCTGAGGATGTAACCTTAGAGCCGGGTGTAATGAAGCTTGTACCTACCGGTATTAAAGCATATATGCAGGAGGGAGAATTCCTAGGTATGCATATTCGCAGCAGTATGGCTGTAAAAAAACAAGTTCATTTAGTAAACAACGTAGGCATTATTGATGCTGATTATTATAATAATCCAGATAACGAAGGTCATATTATGCTGGCCTTAGTTAATATGGGTGAGGAAGATTTAGTCTTAAATAAAGGCGAATGTATTGCTCAAGGTATTTTTTATAATTATTTGCTGGCTGATGGTGATGCTATGGTAGCCAAGGCAAGTCGCAGTGGTGGCTTTGGCAGCACAAGCAAGTAATTTGCTTACTAGATAATTTAAAAGCAGATAACTAAAGCTACTCGATGTGCAAGCATTATGTAACAAATGTACAAAATAAAGCAAGTTAAATTATTGTAGACAGATGTATTTGACAAACTTTGTTTAGGGTACTATAATCAATACCAATATGAAACCATTAAGATAGAGGCGCGGAAAGCAATAGTAGCCTGTGGAGCGGGAGTGAAGAAGCAGGGGAAAGGGCCTACGCCGAAGTGCAATAGCAGCCATGTTGTTGTGCTGGGCTTACAGCGAATAGCTGTCGGACTGTCGCTGCTTATGCAGCGGAGGGCTATCTCAACATTGGTATTACATGTATGTTTACCGTTGAGATACCATCTCAACGGTTTTTTTATCATATGACGGAAATGTTCCCAAGGAGTGAAATGTAATGATTAAGGTTTTGGTAAACGGCGCTTTAGGTAGAATGGGCACCGAGGTTTGTAAAAAGGTTGTTGCTGAAGCTGATTTGGAATTAGTAGGTGCAGTTGATATTAAAGCTGGTCAGGTTCCTAACGGAGAGAGTATGCTGTCTGTTAGTACTGATTTAGCTGCAGCTATTAATGAAGCAAAACCAGATGTTGTTGTTGACTTTACTCGTCCTGCTGTCGTAATGGATAACCTGCGTACAATGCTGCCTTTGGGTGTGCATGCAGTAGTAGGAACCACTGGTTTTTCTGAGGAGGATTTAAAAGAGGTTGATGAGCTGGCTAAGGCTAACAATACCTCTGTTTTGGTTGCCTCCAATTTTGCAATGGGTGCAGTTTTAATGATGAAATTAGCATGTGAAGCTGCAAAATACTTCCCCCATGTTGAAATTATCGAAAAACATCACGATAACAAGTTGGATGCTCCCTCTGGTACTGCTATTAGCACAGCTAAGGCTATTGCAGAGGTGCGCAAAGCAATGAAGCAAGGTCACCCTGATGAACATGAAACTATTGCTGGCTGTCGTGGTGGCGACTATGAGGGTATGCGTATTCACAGTGTACGTCTGCCTGGCTATGTTGCTTCTCAGGAGGTTATTTTTGGTGGTCAAGGCGAAACCTTGCATATCAGCACAGATCCTATCAACCGTGAATGCTACATGCCCGGTGTAGCGTTAGGTTGCCGTAAAATTATGAACTATACTGGTCTTGTATACGGTCTTGATAAATTGTTGTAATTTACTTGGCAAGAGAGGGATTTTGTTATGAAAAAGTATAATGTTGCTATTTTAGGTGCTACTGGTGCTGTTGGTACCGAGTTTTTAAAACTGATAGAAGAACGTAATTTCCCATTTGCAGAGCTGCGTCTTTTGGCATCTGCTCGTAGTGCAGGAAAGAAAATAGAGTTTATGGGTCAAACCTATACTGTTCAAGAAGCTACAAAAGATTCCTTTGAGGGAATTGATATTGCTCTTTTTGCTGGCGGCAGTATTTCTAAGGAATTTGCTCCCTATGCTGTGAAGGCTGGCGCTGTTGTAATTGATAATTCTAGCACCTTCCGTATGGATCCAGAGGTTCCGCTGGTAGTTCCAGAGGTTAACCCTGAGGATATTTTAAAGCATAAAGGTATTATTGCTAACCCTAACTGCTCTACTATTATTATGGTAATGGCTTTGAAACCATTATATGACTTAGCAAAGATTAAACGCATAGTAGTTTCTACATATCAAGCGGTTTCCGGTGCTGGCAAAGAGGGTATTGATGAATTAACTGACCAATGCAAAGCATTTAGTGAGGGTAAAGAGATGGTAGCTAAGATTTTACCGTCTGCAAGCCTGGAAAAGCATTATCCCATCGCCTTTAACCTGATTCCTCAAATTGATGTTTTCCTGGATAATCTTTATTCCAAGGAAGAGATGAAAATGGTAAACGAAACTAAAAAGATTTTCCATGATGATAAAATGGGTATTACTGCAACAACTGTTCGTGTTCCTGTTTATCGCAGTCATAGCGAATCTGTAAATATTGAGTTTGAGCATGACTTAGAGCTTGCTGACATGAAGAAGGCTATCGATAGGTTCCCTGGTTTGCAGCTTATGGATGATCCCAACAATCAGGTTTATCCCATGCCTCTCTATACATCTGAAAAGGACGATTGCTATGTAGGTCGTCTTCGTCGTGATGAATCCAATCCCAATACCTTTAATCTGTGGGTAGTAGGCGATCAAATTCGTAAAGGCGCAGCTTTAAACACTCTGCAAATTGCTGAAACCATGATTAAAAACCAGTGGATATAAGAAATTAGGCTAGTAACTTGCTGATAAAAATCAACAAGAGCAATAGAAGGGAAGATTGTTTCAATGAAGATTATTGTACAAAAATTTGGCGGCACCTCTGTTGCCTGTGAAGAGTCTCGCGTTGCCGTTAAGGATAAGGTACAGCAAGCTATACGTAAGGGCTTTTCTCCTGTTGTTGTTGTATCTGCTATGGGTCGTAAGGGTGCTCCTTACGCAACTGATACATTGATTGGCGTTTTGAAGGAAGCAAATCTTTCTGTAAATGTGCGCGAGATGGACGCTATGATGTGTTGTGGCGAAATTATTTCTGCCTGCGTTATGGCTGCAACTCTTCAAAAGTTTGGTATTAACGCTATGGCGTTGACTGGTGGTCAGGCCGGCATTATTACTGACTCACAATTTGGTGCAGCACGCATCAAAAATATCAACTGCTCTAATTTAATGCACTTATTGGAGTCCGGAATTGTTCCCGTAGTATGTGGCTTCCAGGGTATGACTGAAAACAACTTAAAGTTTACTACACTGGGCAGAGGTGGTAGTGATACATCTGCTGCTGCTCTTGGAGCAGCTTTGAAGGCTGATTTTGTTGAAATCTATACTGATGTAGAAGGCATTATGACTGCTGACCCGCGTATCGTTAAAGAAGCTAATATTTTGCAAACTATTTCTTATGCAGAGGTTTGCCAAATGGCTCACAATGGTGCCAAGGTCATTCATCCTCGTGCAGTTGAAATCTGTATGAGCAGCAATACACCGATGTACGTAAAATCTACCTTTAGTGATGCTCCTGGTACTCTGATTACTAGTGATAGACATGGTAATTGTCGTGGTGCAGAGGTTGATGTGCATGATAATTACGCAAGTGGTGTAGCAAATATTAACGATTTGGCTCAATTTAGAATTCAGCTTAATCCTAAGGATTTGGCAGCAGGTCGCAATCTGTTTGAGGATTTGGCTGAAGCTGGCATTAGCGTAGGCTGCTTGAACCTGTCTGAGAAGGAAGCTATGTTCGCTGTCTTTACTCCAGATGTTGAACATACCCGTAAGGTGCTGGACGAAACTGATTTTGAGTATGAAGTTAACGAAGGCTGTGCTAAGGTTTCTGTAGTAGGCAGTGCTATGCGTGGCGTTCCTGGTATTATGGCAAACTTTGTAGCTGCTTTGGCTGCTAAAAACATTCAGATTCTACAAACTGTTGACTCTGATACCACAATTTCCGCAATTATTAAAGAAGAATGCTTAGTGGATGCAGTAACTGCTTTACACAAGGCCTTCAAATTATAAAGAGGTGCAAATTCTATGAAAAAACCCTATTTTGGTAGATTATTAACCGCTATGGTTTCTCCGTTCAGAGAAGATGGTACAATTGATTATAAGGCTGGCGCTGATCTTGCTGAATGGCTTCTTGATAATGGCAGTGATGGCCTTGTAGTAGAAGGCTCTACTGGCGAAGCTGCAACTATGAATTTTGAAGAAAAATTGCAATTTATGCGCACTATTAAGGAGCGTGTAGGTGGTCGTGCACCTATTGTTGCTGGTGCAGGTACTAACTGTACTGCTTCTACAATCGAGCTTGCTCAAGCCTTTGAAGAAATTGGCGTTGATGGTCTCTTAGTTGTAGGTCCTTATTATAACAAGCCTACTCAAGAAGGCTACTATCAGCACTTTGCTGCTGTAGCAAGAAGCACTAAGCTGCCCATTATTGTGTACAATGTGCCTGGTCGTACTGGTTCTAATATTCTTCCTGAAACCGTTGTTCGCCTTGCTAATGATTTTGAAAATATTGTTGCTATTAAGGAAGCAGCTGGTAATGTAGCACAAACCGCTGATTTATATCGTTTACTGCCCGAGGATTTTAGCATATACAGTGGTGATGATACTCTGATTCTGCCGTTCTGCTCCGTTGGTGCCTGCGGTTTGATTTCTGTTCTTGGTAATATTGGTGGCAGCCTGCTGCAATCTATTATGCAAGCACATCAAGAAGGTCGTGTAAAAGACGCAGCAGACCTTAATAAAAAGATGATTCCGTTAGCACGTGCCTTGTTTATTGAAAGCAATCCTATTCCTGTAAAATCTGCTGTTACTAAGGTAACTGGTATTAATGCAGGTATCCCTCGTTTGCCACTTACTCCTATTAGTAAGGAAGCAGAGGCTAAAATGGACGCAGTTCTTGAAGCTTACGGTTTAATTAAGAAATAATTAAATTACATAGAAAATAAAATAGTTATTAGAGGCAATCGTTGGCTTAATGCTATCGGTTGCTTTCTTTTTATTATTTTAAATACTATAAGAAGGATTTTTTATAATTTTGAAGAAATTAATAATATTATAGAATTTGTTAGGAGGAGTATATATTGTTATATAGATTTCTTAGTGTATGCCTATTAGCTGTTCTGCTTAGTTTTGCAGGTACTGCTAGTGCTGCAGGTATAACAAACTACAATAAGCTTATTGGTGCTGATTTTTGGATGCAAAAAAATCCTGCTGGAGAAAAGCTGATCATGGATGAAAATGGTTTAAAAGCCTTTAATGCACATGTGCGTAGGAAATCAGCTTCTGTTCCTGACCTGCTTAATTATCCTAAAACAGTGAATGGTGCTCAATTAAAAGCGAAAATTACAAATTATGATATTCTTTTAGATGAGCTTTACCTTCATGGCAATAAGATTAGTGACAACTATAGAAAAATTTTGCGTTTACAGACTAATGCAGAGAATATTCCTTCTGTTGTTACACCTCGTTATGGTGTTATTGTTCGCAGAAGCTCATTACGTAATCTACCTACTGGTGAAGGTCTATTTTACTATGCAGGTGATACTGATTTTGATGCACTACAGGAAACAGAGCTTGACCCTGGAGAACCGGTTATCGTCCTACATCAAAGTGCCAATAAATTTTTCTATTATATTCAATCTGTAAACTATAGCGGTTGGATTAGCACCTTTGACTTGGCTTTGACTGATGAAGACACATGGCGAGATTTTGCTGATCCTGACAAGTTCTTAGTAGTTACTGATGCTAATATGACTATAAAGATTGGTAGCGAACAGGTTGTTTATCAACAAGGCTCCAGATTACCTTTGCTTCAAAATACAGAGGTTTATAAGGTATTGACACCGATGCGTAAAAAGGATGGCTCTTTAATGAAGCAGGAGCTTTTTATTAAAAAGGATAACCATTCTGTACACGAAGGCTATCTCCCTTATACATCTAATAATATTCTGCGTTCTGCATTTAAATTTTATGGTATGCCATACGGTTGGGGCGGTATGAAAAAGAGTGTTGATTGCTCTAGCCTGATTTTCAATGCATATCGTACTGTAGGAATTATTCTTCCCCGCAATGCGGATGAGCAGGAACAAAGTGCAGGCACTAGCCATAATTTATCTGGCTTAACTGATGTTCAAAAGAAGGCTGAATTACATAAGCTAATGCCTGGTAGTGGCTTGTATATGGATGGACATTGTATGATGTATCTTGGAGAAATTGAAAACGAAGCCTATTGCCTTCATGCATTGGGTTCATATGTAAACGAAAAAGGACAACGTGCAGTAACTATGAAGGTTGTTGTTAGTGATTTATCTCTTAAACGTGGTAGTGGTGAAAGCTTCTTGCAGGCTTTAACATCTGCTGTGGAATTTAAATAAGAAAAGATTGTGAGGAATTTATAATGCTGAATAACATAGAATTAAAAGCTGTGTCCGTAGAGCAGGCTTCATATAGTGGGGCCGATAGTATTGTAGTAATGATGTGCAAAGAATGTATGCACGCTTTAGAGCTTTTGCAGCTTCCTGAGGCAGTAAAAGATGTGATTAAAGCGTTTGTCGCTAAAAAAGATGACATATATTCTGCAGGCTCTATTGAGCGTATGACAATGCTGGTGGATGGTAAGCTGCAAAATATTCTTTTTGTTGGCTGTGGCGAAGGTAAGGACTGCAAACCAAACAACTTCCGCAAGGCTGCAGGTAATGTTGTCAGAGAGTTACATAAACTAAAATCAGAAAAGGCTGCTTTGGTTGCTGCTATTACTCTTAATCCTAAGCGTGATTACTATTTAAACGCTATTGCTGAGGGTTTATTCTTAGGTGCATATACATTTACTGAATATAAAAGTAAAAAAGATGATGCTCCTATTTGTAGCATAAATGTACTAAGTGCAATACAAAATGCCGATGCTGTTTTGCAAAATGCTGAAATTGCTGCAGAAGCTGTGTCCTTTAGCAGAGATTTAGCAAATCATCCTGGTAATGTTATCAATCCTTTAACTATGGTTACTAAGGCTACAGAGGTTGCCAAATCATTGGGCCTTGAAATCGAAGTTTTAGATGAAAAGGATATGGCCGCCAAGGGAATGAATTCCTTACTTGCAGTTGGCCAAGGCAGTGAAATTCCGCCTAGATTAATTACCTTGAAATATAATGGTGCAGGTGATGCACCGTATGTTGCTTATGTAGGCAAGGGTATTACCTTTGATAGTGGTGGTATTTCCATTAAACCTGGCGATGGTATGGGCGAGATGAAGGATGATATGTCTGGATCTGCTGCTGTTTTAGGTGCAATTAAGGCTATTGCTGGCTTAAAGCTTAAATGTAATATTATTGCTGTTCTAGCATGTGCAGAAAATATGCCTAGTGGTAAGGCTCAACGTCCTGGTGATATTGTTCGTGCTGCTAATGGTAAAACCATTGAGGTTGTGAACACGGATGCAGAGGGCCGTATGGTGCTTGCAGATGCTGTTTGGTATGCGTGTGAGCAAGGAGCAGCTAAGGTAATAGATATTGCTACCTTAACTGGAGCCGTAATCATTGCTTTAGGTAATGAAACCAGCGGTATTGTGGCTAATAATGATGAACTAGTAAAACAAATTATGGAAGCAGGCAAGCAGTCTGGCGAGAATTATTGGCAGCTTCCATCTTTGCCAGAGTGCAAGGAAGCAATTAAAAGTGATGTAGCAGATTTATTAAACAGCGCAGGACGTGCTGGTGGATGCATCACTGGTGGTCTCTTTGTAGGTGAGTTTGTTAAGGAGGGAACTCCATGGGCTCATATAGATATTGGCGGTACCTCTACTAGTGAAAAAACCAGTGGTCACAAGGTTAAGGGTTGCACTGCCTTCGGTACCATGACCTTGATTAAGCTGGCTGAAGCATTGTAATAAATTCGTCAAAGAGTGAGTGACGCTAATGAAGAAATTTGTTGATTTACATACACATAGTACATTTTCAGATGGACGTTACACGCCTACACAGTTAGTTGAAGAGGCTATTGCTAAGGGTATTAGTGTCCTGAGCATTACTGACCATGACTCCTGGAATGGTATTAATGAAGCCTTTACAGCTGCTTCAGGACACAATATTACTATTATTCCTGGTGTAGAGCTTGGCACTCAGGTTAATGGTGAAAGTGTCCATATTCTTGCTTATCATATTGATACTAATAATAAAGCACTTCAAGATAAAATGGATGAAATGCGCCATGGCAGAGAAAAACGTTTGTATAAGATATTGGAAAAGCTTGATAATCTTGGCTATCATATCGAGGTTGAGGCCTGTGACCCTAAAAATAGAGCTGTAGGCCGTCCTCATGTTGCTAAAGCACTGGTGACTAAGGGCTATTTTAATACAGTACAAGAGGTATTTGATGCACTGCTTAGAAATGGCGGTCCTGCGTATGTTCCTCAGCCTAAGCTTTCGCCAGAAGAGGCAGTCGAACTTATTCATAATGCTGGTGGCATTGCTATATTAGCACATCCATCAGAGCTTAGTGATGGCGAGCTTCCAGAAAAGCTTATACAAACCATACCTTTCGATGGAATCGAGGTATATCATCCTAGCTCTGCAGAAAAGAACGAATTCGCAAAATGGTTGAAGCTAGCAGAAAAGTATGGACTGCTTGTTGGTGGTGGCAGTGATTTTCATGGCATATTAGACCGTTTTCCCCATGAATTAGGAATATGGGATGTAGAATACGAAGCAGTTAAGGGTATTATTGAATATAAAAACTTACAAGACTAATTTAGATTAGCTGTTTATTAAGGGTTGATATTATGGAAGTTGTAGCATTTGTAGGTCCTAGCGGTACTGGTAAAAGTCATCGCGCCATTGGGGTAGCCTTTGATAATAGATGTGAGGGTATCATAGATGACGGTCTTTTGATTAAAGGTACCAAGATTTTAGCTGGAACCTCTGCTAAAAATGAAGATAATAGAATACAAGCAGTAAAGCGTGCTATTTTTACTGATGATGAGCATGCCAGGGTAGTACGAGAGGCGTTAGCTACAAGTGGTATTAAACGATTACTTATTATTGCTACCTCTGACAATATGATTAATAAGATTGTAGGCAGATTGCAGCTAGATAAGCCTATAAAGACTGTCTATATTAATCAAATTGCTACTAAAGCAGAAATAAAAAAGGCACGCTATTCTAGACTCCATGATGGCAAGCATATTGTCCCAGTTCCATCAGTAGAGCTAAAGCCGCATTTTACCGGTTATTTTGCGGACTTACCGTATAATATTTTTTCAAAGCACCGTCGTCAGGAAAAAGAGGCAGACCGTTCAATTGTACGTCCTGCCTTCAGCTTTTACGGTAAGCTTTTAATAGCAGATGGTGCCATTGAGGATATTATAAATATCATTGGTAAAAAGGCAGCTGGAGTTAAAAAGGTTACTGATATTAAAGTGCGACGTCGAAGTGATAATAGTAAGGGAATTGTCATCTTTGTGGAAGTTGTACTGTACTATGGCGAGAAGATTTTTGTCGTAACAAAGCAGCTACAGGCAAAAATCAAGAAAAAGGTAGAATACATGACTGCAATGCAGGTAAAAAATGTTAATGTTTCTATACGTAGTCTTGCTCTTAGAGAGCCATTGAAAAAATAGTGGGGCAGGCGCTAAGATGGCTTATAAAATGATGGCTATTTTTAGAAAAGTGATATCTATAAAAAATGCACCTTGCGTATTAAAACGCAGGGTGCATTTGTTTTTAGAGTATTAATTTAAGGTTTCAGGAGCGGTTTCTACTGCGCCAACTGCATCGGCTTGTTCAAAAACAAATGCAGGAGAAGGATAGTAGAAGTGGCAGTGGTCAAATTTAACGTTTTCGTTGCTGAAACGATTTACTAAAGCCTGACCAGCATCCTCTTCGAAGGAAACAATGTTTTCTTTGCTAATGCCATCAACATTATTAACAACAGAAATCAGGAAAGGCTCAACAATGGGAGCATCTTCGGGAACCATGCTGCGGTCTGCAGGCAGTACGGGAACAATTTTGATATCGCCAACTACAGTATTTTCGTTGTTTACAAAATATACACCATAATAGTTATCATACAGGGTACGAGTCAGTTTAAAGCCAGCGCCAGGGAATTCTTCGGTACCGCAATCACCCATATATTTGGGAGAAGGATAGTAGAAGAAGCATTGTTGGAATGCAATTTCCTCAGTAGAGAAGCGTTTTAAAATAGCGTAGGAAGCACGCTCTTCAAAGTCAATCAGATTGTCTTTGTTGATATCAGCATCGTCAACAATAACAAGTAAAACTGCAGGAACTTGGGGAGCATCTTCGGGAACCATGCTACGGTCTAAAGGGATGTTGGGAATAACAGTCAGATTACCAATAACTCTTTTATTTTCATCCTGTAGGATTGCACGGAAAAAGTTGTCAAAAAGAGTACGTTGTAAACGCAGATTGTATGCGTTGTTGCTCATGGATATCACTCCTTATACAATTTAAAAGTCACAGGATATGTAATACATTCCTGCGAAAAATATTTTCCATAATATTGTAACATAAATTACGAAATTACGCAAAAACTATTCAGTTTATTTATTGAAGAATAAATATATCTGTTTTTAAAATTGTGATAAAGTTAACAGTTTTATGGAATATAGGCGTTAAATATATTATAATGTCAAGTATTATGTATACAACTGTAACTGAGCAGGATTTTAAATTAATTATAACGAATAATAAACTAAAAATATGTTGCTTTATTCTTTGGCGTAAATTCGCATATTAAATGTTTAAGGAGGGGATTCCTATGAAAAAACTTTTAGTCTTTTTACTCGGTATTATGGTGATGGCTGCTGTGACTGCTGGTTGCGGCGGAGATAACAAATCAGATGGCAAGCCTGCTGCACAAAAATTCATTACTATTGCTACAGGCGGCACATCTGGCACCTATTTCCCATTAGGCGGTGCGTTGGCTGATATTCTTAATAAGAATGTACCAGGTTGTAATGCATCTGCTCAATCTACTGGTGCTTCTGTAGCAAACGTAAATCTGTTACAGCAAAATAAAGTAGATATTGCATTCATCCAAAATGATATTGCGTACTATGCTGCCAATGGCACGGAGATGTTTAAAGATAAAAAGGTTAGTGGTATTAGAGGCTTAGCAACACTTTATCCGGAAACTGTGCAAATTGTTACTTTAAAAAAATCTGGTATTAAAGATGTTGCGGACTTCAGAGGCAAACGTATTGCCGTTGGCGCAGCTGGTTCTGGTACAGAGGCCAATGCTCGTCAAATTATGGCTGCATATGGCATTAAATATGATGATGTTAAAGTTCAATATCTTTCCTTTGGTGAAGCTGCAAATGCATTAAAGGATGGTAATGTTGATGCTGCGTTTGTTACCGCTGGTCATCCTACTGCAGCAATTCAAGATATTGCAACTCAAAATGAAGTAGTTTTGGTACCGGTTGCAGATGATAAGGCCGATGCTTTGATTAAGCAATATCCTTTCTATACTAAGCTCACTATCAAGGCTAATACTTATGCTAACCAAACTGTAGATGTTCCTGCAGTTGCAGTTAAATGTATGTTGGCAGTTACTGATAAAATGGATGAAGGCACTGCTTATAATGTAGCCAAAGCCTTGTATGGTAACCTTGATCGTATGAAAGCTGCTCATTCTGCGGCAAACGCTATCTCCAAAGAAACAGCTAAAGACGGCATGTCTGTTGAACTTAATGCAGGTGCCGAAAAATTCTTTAGCGGTAAATAAGATTATATCAAATGGAAAATCAGAAAGACCGGAAACCGACTTTGTGCGGCTCCCGGTCTTTTTTGAAGAATAGAGCATTTATAACATTAGTATGTGCTTTTATAATATATGTTATTTGGCAGGCTTCTCAATTGGTATTGGTAATTGCACCTGAAGGAGATAAGAAGCCTATAGTCATAGAAAGTCATAAGGGAGATAAATGGTATATCAGCCTTACTCACTCTGTAGAAAAAACAAAGTGGGAAGAATTCTTTACAATTAATGGTGTTGCTGATATGACTATGACACATACTAAGTTTGAATCTCTAGGATGGGGGTATCCGTATTCCTCTACAGATGGGACCTTTAGCTGTACAAACGATGGAAAATTTCAAATGGTGATGAATAGGCACTATAAGGAGGTTCCGTTGCGTGTGTCAGAGCAGGCTATGCAGCAAATAATTCATGAAAATGCTCAATATAACCTTGTTGAATTGTATGGACAGGGCAGCGCAGTCACTGTGAGGATTATGAGACGCTATCATTATTGGTTTGATTTATTATGAGAGGAGGATTATACCAAATGTCTGTAAAAGAAAAAGATTTTAAAGAGCTATCAGCAGATGAAGTAATGCAGAAATTTGACAAAGAATCCGATAAACGTGAAGTAAAAGGAATTTGGAACATTATAATTAATGTTATCTGCATTGCCTTTGCTGTTTTTCAATTATATACAGCAACCTTTGGTGTTTTAGATGCACACCTACAGCGTGCTATTCATTTAGCCTTTGGCTTTTTACTCATTTTCTTGCTTTATCCAGGAAGAAAATCCTGGTCTAGAAGCTCAATGAATCCCTTGGATGTACTTTTGGCAATTGTTGGTGCTGCATCGGCATTATATATAGTAGTCAACTATCAGGAGCTTGTACTTCGTGCAGGCATGAATAACGAAACAGATTTTGTAGTTGGTGTTATTGGTACCTTGATGGTATTTGAAGCAGCACGTCGCGTAGTAGGCTGGCCTATGATTACGGTGGCATTGTTCTTTATGATATATGCCTTTGCTGGTCCTTACATTCCAGGTATCATGGCTCATCGTGGTGTACAGGTACAAGAGCTGTTTGACCACTTGTTCTTCACAACAGAAGGTATTTTTGGTACGCCTATGGGTGTATCTTCAACCTTTATATACCTATTTATCCTTTTTGGCTCTTATTTGGAAGCAACTGGTTTAGGTAAGTTCTTTATTGATTTAGCCAATGCTATTGCAGGTTGGGCCGCAGGTGGACCAGCTAAGGTAGCTGTATTATCCTCTGGTTTAATGGGAACCGTTTCAGGAAGCTCCGTAGGTAATGTTGCTGGTACAGGTGCTTTTACTATTCCTATGATGAAAAAGCTCGGTTATCGTCCTGCCTTTGCTGGCGCGGTAGAGGCTGCAGCATCTACTGGTGGTCAGCTAATGCCGCCTGTTATGGGTGCAGCAGCGTTTTTAATGGCAGAGTTTGTCGGCGTTCCTTATTTTGATGTTGTTAAGGCAGCTGTTATTCCTGCTCTCTTATACTATATTGGCGTATGGCTTGGTGTACATTATGAAGCTAAAAAATACGGCTTAAAGGGTACTCCACGAGAGGAATTGCCTAAATTTGGACCATTATTTATGGAAAAGGGTCATTTAGCGCTTCCGTTAGCTGTTATTGTATACCTTTTAGTAAGTGGTTATACGCCAATGCGTGCAGCTCTTGCAGCCATTGTACTAAGTATTGTTTGTGCCTGCTTACGCAAATCAACTCGCATTGGCTTTAGAGAGATAGTGCAAGGACTTATCGACGGCTCTAAAGGCGTTTTGGGTGTGCTTATTGCATGTGCTACTGCCGGTATCATCATTGGTGTTGTAACTAAAACAGGTGTAGGCTTAAAGGTTGCAACTGCACTCTTAGACTTATCTGGTGGACAGCTGCTTCCAGCAATGTTCTTTACTATGGTTACCTCATTAATACTTGGTATGGGAGTTCCTACAACAGCTAACTATGTTATTACCTCTACTATTGCAGCTCCTGCACTAGTGCAAATGAATGTTCCTGTTTTAGCAGCGCATATGTTTGCCTTCTATTTTGGTATTGTTGCCGACGTAACTCCGCCTGTAGCTCTTGCTGCATACGCTGGTGCAGGTATTGCAGGTGCTAATCCCATGCGTTGTGGTGTAATTGCTGCAAAGCTTGCTATTGCGGCGTTTATTGTACCATATATCTTTGTACTTGCTCCAGAGCTTTTAATGATTCACGCAACTCCGTTGACAATTACTTTGAGTGCATTAACTGCTATTGTAGGTATGTGGGGTGTATCTGTAGCTATGATTGGGTTCTGTCAAAACCTGCTGAACCTACCTCAAAGGGTTTTATTCCTCGCTGGTGGTATCGGTATGATTATTCCTGGACACATTACTGATGTTGTTGGTGTTGTATGTCTTATTGCGGCTTTTATGTGGCAACGTACAAATAAGATTAAAGGTGCTATTAAGCAGGTAGACGATTATAAGTCGTAGTTTACTTGAAAAAATTAATGGATGTCTTCTTAGAAAGTAAGAAGGCATCCATTTTATTTACAGAATTTATTTGATTTCAAATAGAAAAGCTCTGAAGCTTTCATAAGCCTCAGAGCTTTTTACTACTGTATAAAATTAATCATCGTAACGCTCGGGGAAGAAGGTACGTAAGGTCTTTTCATCAGCAGATTTACCCATAGAGTTACCAATAAGGAAAAGAATAAGGGAGAATACCATACCGAGAACGATTTGATGCAGGTCCAAAACCTTAATCTTCATGGCCATAGTTACACAGTAAACGATTACGCCACCACACATAGCCGCAATAGCGCCTGTTTTATTTGCTTTAGGCCAGAACAAGCCAAAGATAAGAACCCAAAAGAAGGCTGTTTCCAAACCACCAAAAGCAAACATATTAATTTGCCAAATTACACTAGGTGGGTCAATAGCAATTGCATATACAATAAAGCCTAAAATAATAGTAGCAGCCAAGCTATACATTCGCACAGCATTATTGCTTAATACTTCACCTTTTTCCTTTTTCATGTTCATATATACATCTTTGATAATTGAAGAGGAAGAGCTGAGAAGTAAAGAGGATACAGTAGAAATAGTTGCTGCAATAGGTCCAATAATAATAACGCCTGCCCAGAAGGGACTCATGCTTTTGATAATAGCAGTAGGAGTAATATTATCAACATTGCCGCCATAAGCTACTAAGCCTTCTGTAAGAATACCTTTGCTGAGGATACCAATCCAGGTAGCAACTAAGGTCATGGCGCCAATAACGATAGTGCCAATAATCATTGCTCTATGAAGAGCCTTAGTATTTTTGTAGCTAATGCCACGTACAACGGATTGGGGAAGAGCAAGGGTACAAATACCTACTAATAACCATTGGCTGATATACAAGGACATCGGCATTTTTCCACGAGAGAACGGCTCAAGCATATCAGGATGTGTGGTACCAATATAGCGCATAATATTATCAAAGCCGCCACCTGTTTCCATCATGGCACCTAATAGAATGCACATACCAACAATCATAGCAATTGCACAGCATGCGTCAGTTACTGCAACACCCTTAAAGCCACCAATAGTAGTATATACAACTACAATAAGGCCAAATAGGGTAAGTCCGGTGAGATATGAAAAACCAGTTACAGCTTCAAAAAGCTTAGCGGCACCAACGAACTGAGCTACCATAGTAGCACAAAAGAATGCAACTATAACGACTGCAGACATATTAGCCAACAGGTTAGATTGATAGCGAGCACGCAGAACATCAATAACAGTAACTGCATCAATTTCGCGAGCAATCAAAGCAATCTTTTTACCGAAAACTCCAAGAACCAGAAATATAACGACTACTTGAACAATTGCCATATACAGCCATCCGTAGCCAATGATCCAAGCCATACCAGGACCGCCGACAAAGGTACTAACACTGCTATAGGTTGCAGCCGTAGTCATTGCTAAAACAAAACCACCTAAAGTACGACCACCGATAAAATAATCCTTGGCAAAGTTTTTTTCACGCTCGCTTTTAGAGGAACGCTGAATATAGGCACTAATGCCTAGAAGGGCTACTAGGAAAACAAGTACAGGAAGCAGATTTACAATATTACCCATTATGCTTTTCCTCCTTGTTATCTAAGTCAAAATTGACAAATACCTTTTCAGATAGAATGACTGTAACTAAGACAGCAAACAGCCATGTTCCAACGCAGCCTCCCCATACCCAAAGAGGAGTGTGATAGAAGGAAATGTCAACATCGGCAAGACCGAAGCCAGCGATACACCAGAAAAGGATTACCGCCGCCGCTGCCACTACAGTAGCCTTAGCCTCCCGGTTGGCCTGACGGAATTTTTCGCTTCGTTTCATTTAAAAGCTCCTTTCGCACTTCAGTGCTATTTAATTTTGAATCAAGGACATTGTAGCATACTTTACAGTAAAGTAACAACAATATTTAAATAATTTTCTGAATACTAATAGGATGAGGCTGTAAGGATTCGGAATATAATTACTAATATAACCATTCCATACATTACAATTGTCATTTAAGCCTTACAAATGTGTTTTATATATGTGCTCAAATAGGATTGGCTCATATGCTTAAAATATGCTATAATTATCTACGGTGATGAAATTGTTATACAATATTTTTACTCAATGGCTTACATTGGGACTTATTTTTTTCATTGGAAACTATATAGGTAATTTCATACAGGTTGTTACCCTAGGTGGACTTATAGCTGGTAGCTTCATTATTGCCGCTGTTACTACTTTAGTAGAGTATCATTCTAGTAGAAACCTGCCTTATTTTACTGGTAAGGCTGCTGTATATTGCATTACACTGCTGACTGCTCAGCTTTTGTGCACTTTTATGCCAGGCTATTCCATGGAGCTTGGTTATGGAGAAATCGCTTTTCTTGTTGTTTTTTCTGCTTTGGCAACCTTTATTGGCGGTCTATTGAGAGATATTGATGAGGAAGCAAATAATTCCTAAGAGTGTTATAGTTATCTAATTTAAAATGAATGGAGCAAATTTAATGGATATAAAATTGATTGCCTGCGATATGGATGGTACTCTTTTAACTAGTGATAAAAAGATTTCAGAACGAACTCAGTCTGCAATAAAAAAAGCTATGGAAGCAGGAAAAATCTTTTTAATTGCTACCGGAAGAATGTATATTTCTGCGCGCCCGTATGCTAAAAGCCTAGACTTGGATGTGCCTTTGGTAACCTATAATGGCGCTCTTGTAAAAGGGAGTGAAAGCGAAAAGGTGCTTTTTGAGCATAAAATGAAAGCGGAAACTGCTCAAGAGGTACTACATTTTTGTAAGGAAAACGGTTACTATATACAATACTACATTGGTGACGATGTATGTATAGAAAAAGGTAATGAATTTTCTGAATACTATGGTCGCGTACAAAATATTCCTATTACAGAAGTCGGACCAGATTTATATGATATGAAGGAAGCCCCATATAAAATGCTCGTAATTTCTCCTCTGGAGGATGCTGCTAAGGTACGTAAGGCTTTTGAGGAGAGATTCGCAGGTAAGCTGGATATATATAATTCTCAGCCTAATTTTTTAGAGCTGATGGAGCCAGGTGTAAATAAATGGATGGCGGTTAAAGCAATAGCAGAAAGCTTCAATATTGCACCTGAAGAAATTATGTGTTTGGGTGATTCCAACAATGATTATGACATGGTGGCCAATGCAGGTGTTGGCGTAGCTGTGTCCAATGCTACAGATAAGGTTCTTGATGCAGCAAAAATTATTACTGCATCAAACGACAATGATGGTGTAGCAATGGTCTTAGAAAGCATTTTAACTGAACAGGCAAAAGAATTTTAAAGCAGAGGCAGCTCTTTTTTGAAGAACTGCCTTTTTTCTGATGAAGGATTAATATTAATGTCTATTTTACCTATTTTTATTCCTCATGCAGGCTGTCCACATCAATGTGTATTTTGTAATCAAAAAACAATTAGTGGGCAACGAACGGCAGCTCTTGATGGGGCCAAGAAGCAAATAAATAAATGGTTGGAGTGGATAAAGCCATCTATAGAAAATGAAGCAGCCTTTTATGGAGGTTCTTTTACCGGACTGGAGGTAGAGCTGCAAAAACAGCTTTTGGCGCTGACGGACGAGCTCATTGCAAAGAAGATTATTGGCAGTGTGCGTCTTTCTACTCGTCCTGACTACATTAATACTGTAGAACTGCAGCTTTTGCAAAAGCATAGTGTAAAGCTTGTTGAGCTAGGGGTGCAATCACTGGACAACAAGGTGCTTGTGGCTGCTGAGCGTGGCCATACATCTGCCCAAGTTGATGCTGCGGTGCAGCTTTTACGTCAGTATGGATTTAAGATAGGCTTACAGCTTATGATAGGCATGCCAGAGCAAAGCTTTGATAGCGTTAAGGAGACTGCTGCTAAAGTTATAGCCTTAAAGCCTGATGTCGCCCGCATCTATCCGCTTCTTGTAATTAAAGGTACACCATTGGAAAAGACCTATAAAGATGGTGGATTTGCTCCATTAAGCATAGATGAAGCTGTGGAGCAGTCTGCATATCTTTTTAATGAATTAGAAAATTCTGGTATTAAGGTTATCCGCATAGGCTTACAGCCTGATGAAGAGCTTTGCAGCCCTGGAAATATTGTTGCAGGTCCATTTCATCCATCAATGGGAGAATTGGTAAAAAGTAGGGTACTGCGTAACAAGTTGACTCCGCAAATAGCTGCACTAAGTAAGCTAGGTGCTAAAGCTGTAGAAATTCATTGCCATAAAGCTGTGGAGTCAAAGCTGCGTGGTCAAAAAAACTGTAATTTTATTTATTGGACTAGTATATTTGACCTTGATAGGATAATTGTTGTACATAATGATAATTTTGAGCCTAGGGTAATAGCATTAGGCTAATTTTAGGATATCTTCTTATAATAGAAATTTAATATCTAAATAGGAAGTGCTCTAAAAAGGTTGAGAAAAACTCCATATATATGATAAAATTAAATGATACGAAAATTTAGGAAAAGGTGATTTTAGTGCGATTAAAGTCGTTTACGACCTATGGCTTTAAGTCCTTTGCTGATAAAATTGAATTAAGTTTTGATAAAGGCATTACTGCTGTTGTTGGTCCAAATGGATCTGGCAAGAGCAATATTTCTGACGCCATTCGTTGGGTTTTAGGCGAACAGAGCGCTCGTTATTTGCGCGGTAGCAAGATGGAGGATGTAATTTTCTCTGGAAGCAGCAAGCGTAGAGCCTTGGGTGTAGCTGAAGTAACCGTCGATTTTGATAATACGGATCACGTTTTGCCTTTAGATTTTGATGAGGTTAGCCTTACAAGACGTCTTTACAGAAGTGGCGATAGTGAATACTCTATTAACAAAAAAAGCTGTCGTTTGAAGGATATAGTTGACCTAATGTCTGATACTGGCTTAGGTAAGGGTTCTATGTCCATTATAGGCCAAAACAAAATAGATGAAATTTTAAATAGCAGGCCAGAGGAGCGCAGAGCATTATTTGAGGAAGCTGCAGGTATTGCTAAGTATAGACTTCGTAAAAAGGATGCAGCTAAACGTCTTGACGATACTGCGACAAATTTAACACGTATTTATGATATTAAATGCGAAGTAGAAAATCAGGTTCCGCCCTTAGCTGTAGCTGCTGAAAAAACTAAGCAATATAATCTTTTAAATGAAGAGCTACGTCGTTGCCGTTTATCTGTATTGTTACGCAAGCTTGATGGTATGATTGAGGCCAAAGTCGGTTTACTGGAGCGACAAAAGAAGCTTAATGATAGCTATGCAGCTAATGCAGCTGCGTTTAGTCTTAAGCAGTCCGAAGCTACGAATATTCAGCGGGAGCTAGATACTTTAGCAGAAAGCTATTCAAAGCTACAGGATGAAATCAAGCTAAAGGAAACCAGCCTCGAAAAAATGCGTGGTAAAATTAGTGTTCTTGAGGAGCGTGTACAGCAGAGCAATAAGGCTGCTGAGAGAATCGACGAAAGAAACCTTAAGATTTCTGAACAGGCTGACGAATTAGAAAAGAAAATGCAGGAGCTGGCAGCTGATTACGATGCTATAGATAAAAAGCGTATGGCAGCGGCATTGCAGGTTGAAAAGCTTAATAAAGAGCGTATTGAGCAGGAAAAGGCGCTGGAGAATGCAAAATATCGTAATGACACTGAGCAGTCTAAATTTTTCTCTTCCATGCAGGCTTTACTCAATTTACGAAATGAGCTTCATGCCGAAGAGCAGGCTCAGGAGCAACGTGTAAAGCGGAGAGATGCTTTAAAGAAGAGCATTGAGGATGTCGAAGCTAGCTTGAATAAGCTGGAAGAGCAGTATCGTAATCTTTTGGATGCGCAAGCTCGCAATACTCATGATGGTGAAACTGTAGGCAAGCAATACTCTTTATTGCATAGTGAGCTTGACAAAATAAAAGCTAATATCAAAGCATTGGTTTCTAAGCAGCAGGATTGTCAGCGTCGCTTAACCAGTGCTGAGACTAGAGAGCAATCGTTAACTAGATTACAGGCTTCATATGAAGGCTTTGGTTATGGTATTAAAACTGTTTTAAAGTCTAATGAAGCTTGGCGTAGTGGTATAATTGGTGTTGCTGCAGAGCTTATCAAGGTTGATGAGCAGTATATTACAGCAATAGAAACTGCACTAGGCGAAGGAGCGCAAAACATCGTTACTGTAGATGCAGATACTGCTAAAAAGGCTATTTCCTACTTAAAGCAGCAAAATGCAGGCAGAGCAACTTTTTTGCCACTTGATACGGTACAAAAGCGTGTGCCCACTACAGAGGAAAATCGCTTAAAATCTATGGTGGGAGTATGTGGCTTTGCTACAGATTTAATAAGTTATAACGCAGAGGCAGAAAGTGCTATCCGTTTCCTGTTAGGAAGAGTGTTAGTAGCAGAAAATATTGATGCAGCACTGAATGCAGCAAAGGCTAGTCGTTATAGATTACGAGTTGTTACCTTAGCTGGTGATGTAGTCAATGCTGGTGGTAGTATGACTGGTGGCAGCCGTAAGCATAAAGATGGCTATTTAAGTCGCCAGCGTGATATAAAGCAGGCTCAGGATGAAATTACCGCTTTGCATAAGGAAATGCTTTCTTGGCAGGAACAGCTTGAAGAGCAGGAAAGCTCTGAAGCAGAGGCAGAAAAAAAGCTAAGTGAGACCAATACACAGCTACAACAGCTACGCTTGAAGTTTAGCGAGCTGAAGCTGCGCCTTGAACAATTACAGCAGGATAAGAACAGAGAGAACGAAAAGCTGGCATTGCTTGTAGATGATCGCAGTATTGTTACTAATGAGTATATGGCTAATAGAGATAAGATAAAAGAACTGCGATTAAGGGTTCAAGAATCCGAGACACAGGATAGTGAAGCTAAGAAGCTTTTAGAGGATTTGCAGCGCGAGATTGCAGCACAAAGCAGTGCTGTAACTGCTATTGAAAATAAGCTTCAGGATGCAAGACTGGAGCTTGAAACAGCAGCTACTAAATCAGAGCTTTTTTCGGAGCGCATGAAGAATTTAGATGACGATACGCTTCGTCTTAGGGATGAAAGCAAAGCAAATCTTATAGAGCAACAGCGTTTGCGTCAGGTAATTTCTGATAGTAAAAAAGATCAAGAAAGCCTTGAACAGGAAAGTAATAGGCTAATGCAAGAGCTTAGAGATATTCTTGGTGGTAAGGATCGTTATACTGAGGAACGTGGAATATTGATCTCCAAGCAACAAGCTGTTGAAGCCGAGCTTTTGGAGCTTAATAAAAGCGTTAGTCAAAGTGAGGGCAAGCTACGTCAGTTAGATATTGAGCTTACTAAACAGCAAAGTGATTATGAGCATGCTACCAAGCAGCTACAAGAAGAGTATAGCTTGGATGAGGACGCAGCTCGTGAAATTGACATGAGTGATTTTGTCAATTTGGATGATAAAAGCCTGCATAAAAAAGAAAGCCGCTTAGCTATTAGTATAGCGGATTTAGGTCCTGTAAATCCTGCTGCTATTGATGAATATCAGGCGGTTAAGGAACGTAGCGAGTTTTTAGATAAGCAATACTCGGACCTGTGTACTGCTAAGGATAATTTAGAAGCAGTTATTAGCGAAATTAACAGTGGTATGACAAAACGCTTTAAGGAGTCCTTTGCCAAGATTAATGTATATTTTTCTGATTGTTACATTAAACTGTTTGGTGGTGGCACTGCGCTGTTAAAGCTTACTGACCCTGATAATATTTTGGAGTCCGGTATTGATATCGAAGTACAGCCTCCTGGTAAGAAGCTTCAAAGCCTATATCTATTGTCAGGCGGCGAAAGAGCATTAACTGTCATCGCTTTACTTTTTGCACTGCTTAGCTATCAGCCGTCTCCGTTCTGTATATTAGATGAAATTGATGCAGCGCTTGATGATGCAAACATTGTTCGTTTCTCTAACTTTTTAAGAGAATATTCAGCAGACACCCAGTTCATTGTTATTACTCATCGTAAGGGTACAATGGAATGTGCTGATATAATGTATGGTGTAACTATGGAAGAATCTGGTGTATCCAAATTATTATCCGTAAAGATAAATACAAAGGAGTAGTATGTTATGGGATTTTTTGAGCGTTTAAAGGAAGGTTTAAGTAAAACCAGACGTAACTTTACTGACCGTATCCAGGAACTGGTTGGTATGTCCACTAAAATTGATGAAGACTTTCTGGAAGAGCTAGAAATGATTCTGCTTTCTGCTGATTGCGGTGTAAAAACTACAGAAAAGCTAATTAGCGCTGTTCGTAGTGCAGCTAAAAGTAAAGAAATTTCTAGTACTGAGGATGTAATTCCGTTCCTTAAGAAATATACTGCAGAGCTGCTAAAGGATTCTGGCCAACGTACCAGAATTGGTGCTAAGCCGACAGTTATTTTAGTTGTAGGTGTTAATGGTGTTGGTAAAACAACTACTATTGGTAAGCTTGCTAACTACTTTACCTTATTTAATTATAAGGTGGTTATGGCAGCAGGTGATACTTATCGTGCAGCAGCTGCTGAACAGCTACAAATTTGGGGTGAACGTGCTAAATGTGATGTTATTCGTCAAAATGAGGGTGCAGACCCTGCAGCTGTTGTTTTCGACGCTTTAAAGGCATCTATGGCTCGTAAAGCAGATATTCTCTTCATTGATACTGCAGGTCGTTTACAAAATAAGGTTAATCTTATGAACGAACTGGAAAAAATCCACCGTATCATTAAAAGAGAAATTCCTGAGGCTCCACACGAAACCTTTTTAGTGCTTGATGCAACTACTGGTCAAAATGCTATTTCTCAAGCGAAAGTGTTTACCGAAACTGCTAATGTAACTGGTATTGTTTTAACTAAGCTTGATGGCACCGCTAAGGGTGGTGTAGTAGTAGCAATTAAGGAGGAGCTCGGCATTCCTGTAAAATGGATTGGTGTAGGCGAAGGTATTATGGATTTCCGTCCCTTTGAGCCTGATAAATTTGTTGAAGCTCTGTTTGAGAACGGAAAATAATAACATTGTTAAAATCTGTTACAGTTAATCTAAATCGTTCTTTTAGAAATTCCTAAAATTTTCTTCAGGGTGACAAGTAAAAATACTTGACAAAGCTTTTTGTATAGATTATAATTGCATAGTCAAGTAAATTAAGAAGAGGAAACACCATGTCAGAAGAAGTTTTTGAACAAAGAATGCGTCTTGGCAGACTGTTTGATTTATACGGTGGCCTATTGACAGACAAACAAAGAGATTGTTTAAATATGTATTTCTATGATGACCTTTCTCTCAGTGAAATATCTGAAGAGTTAGGGGTTTCCAGACAGGCTGTTCACGATCTCTTAAAAAGAGTAGAGCAGACACTTGAAAAATATGAGAATAAGCTTGGACTTCTTGCGAAGAACGATGCAGATAAAGAACAGCTCAGAACTGTTATAGATTTAATTACCCACGATAATGGTGCTGGTAAAAATGAAGCAGTCAACATTCTCATAAGAATGTGTGGCGAAGGTAGGTAAAAGAACGCAATGGCTTTTGAAAGTTTATCTGAAAGATTACAAAATGCAATAAAGATGTTCCGTGGTGCCGGTAAGCTTACTGAGGAGGATTTAAAGGCTCCTATGCGTGAAGTACGTATGGCTCTTTTAGAGGCCGACGTTAACTTCAAGGTTGTAAAAGACTTTGTAAGCAAGGTTAAGGAACGTGCTATTGGCGCTGAGGTAAGTGAAAAACTGAATCCGCATCAACAAATCATTAAGATTGTTAACGAAGAGCTGATTGAGCTTTTGGGCGGTACTCAAAGTAAACTTACTGTAGCGCAAAAGCCTCCTACAGTAATTATGCTGGTTGGTCTGCAGGGTGCTGGTAAAACCACTACCGCAGGTAAGTTAGCTAACTACTTAAAAGGCAAAAATAAAAAGCCTCTGCTGGTTGCAGGCGACGTTTATCGTCCTGCTGCGATTACCCAGCTGCAGGTTTTAGGTGAAAAGCTTGATGTGCCTGTATTCACTCTCGGTGACAAGGTTTCTCCTGTAGAAATCGCTAAGCAGGCTGTTGAAAAGGCTAAATCCTTGGCTCGCGATACTGTAATTATCGATACCGCAGGTCGTTTGCATATTAATGAAGAGCTTATGGACGAGCTCCGTAACATTAAGGGTGCTGTTAATCCTGATGAAATTTTACTGGTTGTAGATGCTATGACTGGTCAGGATGCAGTTACTGTTGCAGAATCCTTTAATGGTCAGCTTGGCATCGATGGCTTAATTGTTACTAAGCTTGATGGTGACGCTCGTGGTGGTGCAGTTTTATCCGTAAAGGCTGTAACTGGCAAACCTGTTAAGCTCATTGGTATGGGTGAAGATCTAAAGGCTTTAGAGCCCTTCCATCCCGATCGTATGGCTTCCAGAATCCTTGGCATGGGTGATATTCTGACCTTGATTGAAAAGGTTCAATCTACTACCGACCTTGCAAAAGCACTGGAAATGGAGAAAAAACTCCGCAAAGATGAATTTACCTTGGAACAATTCCTTGAACAAATGCAACAGGTTAAGAAGCTTGGTTCCTTAGATACCATTTTGGGCTTAATTCCTGGCATGGGTGGTATTAGCCAAAAGCTTAAGGAAGCAAATGTGGATGAAAAAGAATTTGACCGCATCGAAGCTATTATCCGTTCCATGACTCTTAAGGAAAGACGTAACCCTAGCATTATTAACGGCAGTCGTCGTAAACGTATTGCGCAAGGTTGCGGTATGCGCGTTCAGGATGTTAACAAGCTTCTGAAAAACTTTGAAGAAAGTAAGAAGATGATGAAGCGTATGCAGGGTATGGCTAAGTTTGCTCCTAAAGGTGGCTTTAAGCTTCCCTTTGGACATTAATAAAGACTTAAATGTTGTTATGATATTAAATTAAGGAGGTGAAAATCAACATGGCAGTTAAAATCCGTTTGAAACGTATGGGCTCCAAAAAAGCTCCTTTCTATCGTATCGTTGTTGCTGACGCGCGCGCTCCTCGTGATGGCCGCTTCATCGAAAGCATCGGCTACTATGACTCCACCGTTCAACCCGCTAACGTTAAAATTGACGAAGCTAAAGCTATCGACTGGATGTCTAAAGGTGCTCAACCTACCGATACCGTTAAAAACCTGTTCAGCAAGGATGGTATCATGAAAAAATTTGCTGAAGCTAAAGCAGCAAAATAATCAGGAGGCGTGATCTACATGAAAGAATTGGTAGAAGTAATGGCCAAGTCTCTTGTAAGCAATCCCTCTGCAGTAGTAGTGGAGGAGGAAACTACCGGTACTACAACGGTACTCCGCCTCCATGTTGCTTCTGAAGACATGGGCAAGGTAATCGGCAAGCAAGGCCGTATCGCTAAAGCCATCAGAACTGTAATGAAAGCAGTTGCAACCCGCGAAAACGTAAAAGTTATTGTTGAGATTGTAGAATAAGGATGGGCTATGCAATGGATAAAATGTTTGTAAGAGTTCCTGTTGCTATTAAAGCAAAGGTAACTGAAGACCTGAAGTTGAAAATTATTGGAGATCTCCAAAACACTATAAAAAATATGGAGCTTGATCTGGAACAATTTGAGTTCCAAGCTAAAAAAGCTTTACATCAAGCTGCTAGTGATTTGAGCGTGCTTCCGGCTTTGCGCGAACAAATCGATATGGAAAGAAATAAACGTACTGCAGCTAAAGCAGAAGCTGAAGCTAAGCTTAAACGTGCTGAAGCACTGGAGCTTGGTGCTGAAATTGGTCATGGTACTTTAGAACGTACTGTTGAAATTACCGTTGGTACCGATTTGGATGCTCTCATGGGTGCAGAAATCCTTACTGAGGATGGTAAGGTTATTGCTTTCCGCGAATAATCAATGGACAAAGAAATAGTTATTGGTAAAATTGTCGCTCCGCACGGTGTGCGGGGCGATATTCGTATTCTGCCATCAACAGAAAAGCCGGAGCAATTCCTTGATTTAGATTACCTGCTGTTGAAGGACGGACGCAAGCTCCATATTCAAAGTGCACGCTTTCACAAGCGTATGGTGCTTGTAACAACTAAAGAATTAACCACAATGAATGAAGCAGAGCTACTCCGAGATCAAGAGGTTTTAATTAAAGCCGAAGATCTTCCTGAGTTGGATGAAGGCCAGTTCTATGTTGCTGACTTAATTGGTATTCCTGTTTATGATGAAGAAGGCAAGCAAATAGGTACCTTTAAAGATGCCTTATCCACAGGAAGCAATGATGTTTACGTTATTGCTGTTCCTGGCGCTAAGGATATTCTGCTTCCTGCATTAAAAATATATGTAAAAGAAATTAATATTGCTGAAAAACGTATTGTTGTGGCTTTGCCTGAATGGGTTGATGAAGAATGAAATTTATATTCATAACACTTTTTCCCGAACAGATTGAGCAAGCAGCCAGTCACAGCATTATGCAACGTGCTGCATCCAAGGGTTTAATAGAAATCAGCTGCATTAATCCTCGTGATTTTACTTATGACAATCATCGTACTGTTGATGATACTCCCTTTGGTGGTGGAGCTGGTATGGTATTAAAGCCAGAGCCTATGGTTGCTGCTATACGTAAGGCTAAAGAGCAGCTTCCTAACGCTAGGGTGATAGCTATGTGCCCTGGTGGACGCACTTTAAAGCAAAGCATTGTAGAGGAATATGCGCACTGCGGTCAGGACTTTATATTTGTCTGCGGTCATTACGAGGGATTTGACGAACGCATTTTTAACTGGGTTGATGAAAAGCTATCCATTGGAGATTATGTTCTCACCGGTGGTGAAATGCCAGCTCTTATCGTAATGGATGCTATTGCTCGTTTTATTCCAGGCGTTTTAGGCAAATTAGTTAGTGCTGAGGATGAATCCTTTAGTAATAATTTATTAGAGTACCCACAATATACCCGCCCTGTTAATTTTGAAGGGTTAGAGGTTCCTGAAGTGCTTAGAGGTGGTAACCACGCTCTGATTAATGACTGGCGCTTGAAGGAGAGCATTAAGGCTACCTATTTTGTACGTCCTGATTTGCTTCCAGAAGAATACAGAGTAATGATAGAGTGTGATAGGCTGCCGTATAAAATGAAAAAGGCACAGCGCCGTTTTTACGAAGAACTACGTGCTGAAATATCTGCTGCTAAGGCTGCTGAAACTACAGCTGATAGCGTAGAAAGGGATGAATAAAATTGCCTAAGCTATATGTGGGCCTTGTGCATTATCCCATTTATAACAAGCGCATGGATGTAATTGCCAGTGCTGTTACTAATTTTGATATTCATGATATATCACGTACCTGTCGTACATATGATATTGCCAAGTATTTTATTATTCATCCACTTGATGTTCAACGTGATATTGTTAATAAAATACTTGACTACTGGCAGAACGGGTATGGACGTACCTATAATCCGGATCGTAGCGATGCTTTAGATAGGGTATGCTGGCAGCCGGATATTGAAGCCTCTGTACGTTTTATAGAAGAGGCAGAGGGCAAACGTCCTTATATTGTCACAACTGATGCTAGAATTTATCCCAATACTGTTTCCTATAAGTTCCTGCGTAACCAGCTGCAGGAAGGTGATAGACCTGTACTGCTGCTTTTTGGTACTGGTTTTGGTATTGAGGCTGAAGCAATGAAGAGCTTTGATTATATTCTAGAGCCAATTTATGGTGCTTGTGATTATAATCATCTCTGTGTTAGAAGTGCTGTAGCAATCATGCTAGACCGTCTTGTAGGCGAGGCTTGGTGGGAGAAATAATGTAAATATTTTACATTTTCTCTTGCTTTTAAATTATCTATATGGTACAATATTTCAGTGTAATACGGACGGTCCGCTGTGGAGTTCGCACATGAACGTCTATGATTTAGGAGGAAAAAATGAACATTATTGAAGCTTTAGAACAAGAACAACTTCGTTCTGACATCCCTGATTTCAAAGCAGGCGACACCGTAAAAGTATACTGCAAAATCATCGAGGGTACCCGTGAGCGTATCCAATTATTCGAAGGCGTTGTAATCGCTCGTAGCGGTTCCGGCGTTCGTGAAAACTTCACCGTTCGTCGTGTTTCTTACGGCATCGGCGTTGAGCGTACTTTCCCGGTTCATAGCCCCCGTATCGACCACATCGAAGTAGCTCGTCGTGGTATCGTTCGTCGTGCTAAACTGTACTATCTGCGCAACCTGACTGGTAAAGCAGCTCGTATCAGAGAAAAACGCTAATTTTATTTTGTTCATAATGGAAGGGACTGTAGTAATACAGTCCTTTTTATTTTAACATTAAAATTCAAATACTTGTCACAAGAAATACTGACTAAAATATTTTTTTATGCTAAAATAAGAGAGGTTATCTAAAACATAGGCATAAGAAAGGAGATTTTCCAGTGAGTAAAAAACAAGAAACTTCCTGGCAAGATTCTGCTAGCGACTGGCTCGTTTCCATTATTGTAGCCGTAGCTTTGGCATTTTGTATTCGTACATTTTTAGTTGAACCATATATGGTAGAAGGTAGCTCTATGTATCCTACGCTTAAACATCATGAACGTTTAGTAGTAGATAAATTGAGCTTCTTTGTTGGCGAACCTGAAAAAGGTGAAATTGTAGTTTTCCGTTATCCGAAAGATGAAAGTCGTGACTTCATTAAGCGTGTTATCGCTGTTGGTGGTGACACTGTAGAGATGAAAAATGGTAAGGTTTTGGTAAATGGTCAACAGCTTAATGAAACCTATATTTACCATGATGATCCTAAGGGTACCAATATGTCCAATTATCGCAAGGTTACTGTTCCTAAAGATACCATTTTTGTTTTAGGTGATAATAGAAACAATTCCGAAGACAGTCGTTTTGCTGATGTTGGTTTTGTACCACTTAATTTAGTAAAGGGTCGCGCTGTATTGGCATTTTGGCCTTTAAGTGATTTCCGTGTTATCAGCGCTGATACAGGTATGAACAAATGATTACAGACCTAAAGATTCAATGGTTTCCTGGCCATATGACAAAGGCTAAAAGAATGATGGAAAGCCAGATTAAGCTGGTTGATGTAGTTGTAGAAATGTTGGATGCACGTATTCCTCGCTCCAGTACAAATCCTATGCTGCAAACCATTCTTGGTTCTAAGCCTAAGGTTATAGCCTTAAATAAAATTGATATGGCTGACAATGCCAGAACTGAAATTTGGTTAGAAAAACTCAAAAACAGTGGTCATCCTGTTTGTAAGGTAGATTGTTCTACTGGCAAGGGTGTGAAGCAGCTTATTGCTGCAGTACAGCAGGCAGCGAAGCCAGTTATTGATAAGTGGCTGAAAAAGGGTGTGCGTAATCGTCCTGTACGTGTTATGATTGTTGGCATTCCTAACGTAGGTAAATCTACCCTTATCAATCGTCTTGTTGGCAAAACTAAGGTTGTTGCAGCAGATAAGCCTGGTGTTACACGAGGTCAACAATGGATAACAATAGCTAAAGGCTTAGAGCTTTTGGACACACCAGGTGTTTTATGGCCTAAGTTTGAGGATCCGGAAGTTGGACTTAGCTTGGCTGCTACTGGTGCAATCAAAGAAGAGGTTTTTGATAGGGAACAAGCAGTGGAGCTTCTAATTGATTTTTTAATGCACAACTATTCAGATGATTTAGCAAGCAAATATGCCATTGAAATAGAGAAAAGTGATGACGTAAGAATTGTAATGTCAAAAATCGCCAATTCTCGAGGCTGCTTAAAAGCTGGTGGTTTACTGGACATTGATAAGGTTGTACAGTTGGTATTAAGAGACTTCCGCTCTGGTCGTCTTGGCCGCTTCACCTTGGATGAGCCCTGATATATTTAGATAAAAACCGCCATTATGGCGGTTTTTTTATATGTAGTACAATTAAAATAAGTAGTAAAATACGCATCGAAAGTGCGGAAAGGAGAAAAGCGGATGAAAATAAATGAAGTAAAAGAGCTTTTACAGGGAAAACCTACGGAAGAACAGCTTCAGGAACTAGAAAATGATTCTAGAGCTGGTGTGCAAAAGCTATTATTATCCTATAAAAAACGCTTAGAAAAGGAAGCAGAAGAAAGAATACGCTTTGATAAAATGCTATCCTTTGAAAAGCGCTTTTACAAGGAAGGCGCTAAATATATTGCTGGTGTTGATGAAGCAGGACGTGGTCCTTTAGCTGGTCCCCTTGTTATAGCCGCTGTAATATTGCCACAGGATGTGTTCATCAGTGGTTTAAATGACTCCAAGCAAATATCTCATAAAAAGAGAGAACAGCTTTTTGATGCAGTTTTAGAAAAAGCTATAGCTATTGAAGTAAATATCGTAAGTGTTAGTAATATAGATGATCTCAACATATATAGTGCAACACAACAAGGTATGAAAGAGGTTATCGAGGCCTTAAACATTAAACCGGACATTGCACTTATTGACGCTATGCCAGTTCAATCTGAAATAATTAGGACAGCGTCAATCGTACATGGTGATGCTCTTAGTGCATCTATTGCAGCTGCCTCTATTATTGCAAAGGTTACTCGTGACCGTATAATGGAGAGAATTGATGAATACCATCCTGAATACGGCTTTGCTGGTAATAAGGGTTATGGTAGTGGTGCACATATGCAGGCTGTACTTTCTAAAGGTGCAACCTGTTGGCACAGACGTAGCTTTGAGCCTGTAAAAAGTATGGGATTAGAACCTGTAGCTCATGAGGATAATATTCTCTATTCACCCTTGCTGGATGAATATGAGTACCCGGTTAACAGATAATCTAGGACAATTTGGTGAAAATTTAGCCTGTTATTATTTACGCAAGCAGGGCTATAAAATTTTAGCACGCAACTTCCGTTGCCGTAGATATGGAGAAATCGATATAATAGCGGCTAAAGATGAGGTTTTAGCGTTTATTGAAGTAAAAACTAGAAATTCTACACTGTATGGTCAGCCAATGGAGGCTGTGACAACAACTAAACAACAAAAAATATACCGATGTGCTCAATACTTTATGCAGCTTAAGGGTATTATATATAGTATGCCAATGCTTTCATTTGATGTAATTGAAATTTTTACAAAAGGTATGATGGTAAAGGCTCTTAAACATTACCCACATTGCTTTTAATTTAAAGGAGAGTTATAAATGTTTGCACAAGTATTTGGAGAATGTGTTGTCGGTATAGATGGTGTTTTAGTTAGTGTAGAGGTAGACGTATCTAATGGTTTACCTGCGTTTGATATAGTTGGTTTGCCAACTTTAGCAGTTAAAGAATCACGTGAACGTGTAAAGGCTGCCTTAAGAAATTCCAATATTTCTTATCCAATGACACGTATAACGGTAAATCTTGCACCAGCTGATCAGAAGAAAGAGGGCTCAGGTCTCGACTTACCCATTGCTGTTGGTATTATGGTCAGTGCTCGTCATGTAGATCAGGAAATGACAAAAGGAAAAACCTTCATTGGCGAGCTTTCGCTAGATGGTGGTATTCGTAAAGTTGCAGGCGTACTGCCTATGATTATGGATGCTAAACGTTGTGGTGCTAAGGAAATATTTATACCAAAAGATAATGCAGCTGAGGGTAAATTGATTTCTGACGTAAATGTGTACACGCCAGAAAACCTTGATCAGCTTTTAAAGCATTTACGCGGCTATGAAAAACTGAAACCTTTGCCTAAAGAGAAGATTGTTTCTGGAAGAAACGTGCAATATTCTGAAGACTTTGCTGATGTTAAGGGACAGTTAGTGGCACGCAGGGCTTTAGAGATTGCGGCTGCTGGTGGCCATAGCGTGCTCATGGTTGGTAGCCCAGGCTGCGGTAAAACTATGCTAGCACGACGTTTACCAAGTATATTACCTGCGGCCAGTACTGATGAATTACTAGAAATACTGAAAATATATAGTGTATGTGGCGAGCTTCCACCTGGCAAGAATATTATGCTAGAACGTCCATTCCGTAGTCCTCATCATAGTATTTCTAGTAGTGCTTTACTTGGTGGTGGTTCAATTCCAAGGCCAGGAGAAGTAACATTAAGCCATAATGGTGTACTATTCCTAGACGAATTACCTGAATTTGAACGTACAACACTAGAGATGCTGCGTCAGCCATTAGAGGATGGAGTAGTCAACATATCACGGGTACGAGCCAATATGGCCTTTCCAGCACGTTTTAATCTTGTGTGTGCTGCAAATCCTTGCCCGTGTGGCTATTTAGGAGATACAGTTCAAAGATGCACTTGTAGAGCAAAAGAAATTGAATCTTATAAGAGAAAAATCTCAGGACCTCTTTTAGACCGTATGGATATGCAAATAAACCTGGTACGAGTAGATTATTCTGACTTAAAAGAAAAGCGTAGGGGAGAGTGCTCTGCTACTATTAGAAGCAGAGTATCCGCAGCTCGCAGGATTCAGCTTAAACGCTTTAAGGGTACTCATATATACTGTAATGCTCAGATGGGTCGCAAGGAAGTTGTAGAGTATTGTGCTCTTGACTCAGAAGCACAAAACCTTATGGAAAAGTATTTTGCGGCTTTACATTTAAGTGCTCGCAGTCATGACCGTATCCTAAAAGTAGCTCGTACTATAGCTGATTTAGCAGGAGAGGAAAATATAACATCAAAGCACCTTGCTGAAGCAATACAACTAAGAACTAATATTAATAATAGATAAAATAAACTACAAAAGCCACCTATGACATATCATCATAAGTGGCTTTTATAATTTATAAAATTAGACGAATGGATTACCAGTAGAACCTCCTGGACCATCATCGTGGTCATCGAAGTCTGCATGATTAAAAAGGAACTTAACAACATAGTACAATGCAACTAAAACAAGAATAGCAACTATTGTTTCACCCACAATACCACTTCCTTTATTAAACAAATAACACCTTATGTTATTGTTTACTTTTCAATCTTAAATAACATATCCATTGGTTGTTCTGCAGCAGGTTCTATAGTTTTAGTACTTTTAGTGGTCAATTCTTCGTTGCTGAGGGAAATACGACCATATTTACGTTCATAGTCATCAACGACCCACTTTAAAATCTGTTCTATTTCCTTATTGACAGAACGGCCATTGCTTCTGGCAATGTGTTTCATTTTATTCATCACAATAGGGTGAATACGCAGTGTAAAGCGAGCTTCATCCATTAAATATCCCTCCAAATACTTTTATTTTTCCAAAGCTGCCCATAATTATTTCAGCTTAAATTTTACTTTATCCTTACTATATTATAGGCTTTACTACCACTTTCTGCAAGTATTCACAGACTTTTTAAGAATATTGACTAATTTTGTGGTATAATTATATTACTGTTTTAATATGATTTCTAATTTAAGGAGGAACATATGATTTTAAACGTAAACGCTATATACCATGGCTTTAAAGTTTTAGAGCATGCATACACAGAAGAATTACATTCTGATGTTTATATCATGGAGCACGTAAAAAGCGGTGCTCGTTTGCTTTATTTAGGTAATAATGATGATAATAAGGTATTTTCTATTGCCTTTAGAACTCCGCCTTCTGATGACACAGGTGTTCCACACATTATGGAGCATTCTGCTCTTTGTGGCTCTCGTAAATATCCTTTAAAGGAGCCGTTTGTTGACCTTGTAAAAGGCTCTCTAAACACCTTTTTGAATGCAATGACATATCCGGATAAGACTGTTTATCCTGTTGCAAGCCGCAACGATAAGGATTTTCATAATTTGATGGATGTTTATTTAGATGCTGTATTCTATCCTTTAATATATAAAAATAAGTATACATTGCGTCAGGAGGGTTGGCATTATAATCTTGACACTCCTCAGGATGAACTTACTTACAATGGTGTAGTGTATAATGAAATGAAGGGCGTGTATTCATCTCCAGATGCATATCTTGAGCGTGAGGCAATGAAGGCACTCTTCCCTGACAATTGCTATCGTTTTGAGTCTGGCGGTTATCCAGAAGCAATTCCACAGCTTACTCAAGAGCAGTTTGAAGAATTCCATAAAACATACTATAGTGCAGAAAATTCTTTCATCTATCTTTATGGTGATATGGATATATATGCTACCTTAGCATACTTAGATGATGAATATTTGAGTGCTTTTGAAAAAACAGGCACAGTTAAATCTGAGGTTAAGGAACAAGCTTCTTTGCTGCGTACTGCAGAGGTAGAGGCTTATTATCCTATTGATTCTAATGAAAGCACAAAAGCTAAAACCTACCATGAGCTGTCCATCGTTACAGGCAAAGCAACTGATTTTCTGACTAGTACAGCACTACGTCTTTTGGAGGCAGTGCTTTTAGAGAGCGAATCTTCTCCGTTGCGTAGGGCCTTGGTTGAAGCTGGTGTAGGACAAAACATTAGCGGTAGTTACGAAGGAAGCCTTCTGCAGCCTGTGTTCTCTATTTCTGCTTCTGGTAGTGAACCTGAATTGCGTGATAAATTCATTAGTACTATCTATAGAACCTTACAAAATATCACTATTAATGGCCTTGATAGAAAGCTTCTTGAAGCATCACTTAATGCATTAGAGTTTAAACTGCGTGAATCTGACTTCAGCGTATATCCTAAAGGACTGATTTATGGCTTAGGAATACTTGATTCTTGGATTTATGGTGGTAATCCTATTAATTGCCTACGCGGCTATGAAACCCTCAAAAAACTCCGTGAAGGTCTTGATAAGCGATACTTTGAAAGTCTGATAGAAAATTACTTGTTAGACAATACTCATAAGGTTATTGTTACTCTCAAGCCGCAGCCTGGTAAAGAAGAAGCTGATTTAGCTATAGAAGCAGAGAAAATGGCTAAAATAAAGGCTAGTATGACCCAAGATGAAGTGGAAAAATACGTTGCTGAATGTGCGGAATTACATCGTCTGCAGGCAGAACCTGATAGCGAAGAAGCAAGAGCAACAATTCCATTACTGCAAAGAAGCGATATTCGTCGTGATGTTGAGGTAGTTCCTACACAAGAGGAAGAGTTAGATGGTAATTCCTTGGTATTTGTTCCTGCAGTTACCAACAAAATTGCCTATGCTACTTGGAATTTTGATATTACCTCAGTACCCACTGACAAACTAAAGCTCTGCTTCCTGTTAACTGATGTACTTGGCAAGTTTGATACAAAGAGATACACTTACCAAGAAATTGCAACGAATAGCATTATGTACACTGGTGGCGTTTCTTTTAATGTACGTGCTGTATCTGCTGCAGAAGATGCTGATGATTATCGCATTTACTTCTCTATGAAGAGCAAAGCGATGATGGAAAATCTTGATAAAATGTACGATATTCTTGAAGCTGTTGCTTTAGAAAGTAAGTTAGACAATATTGAACGTTTCCACGAACTTTTATCTGAAATTAAAACAGATTGGGATAATAGCTTCTTCAATAAAGGTCAAAATGTAGCTATTTCCAGATTATATTCCTATTGTGCAGCTGGTCCTAGAGTTAATGAACAGGACCAATTTAGCTATTATCAATATCTAAAGGCTTTAGTTGATAATTTTGATGAGCAGGGTAGGGAGGTACTGGCTGAGCTGCAACAGCTTATCAAGGTATTCTTCCAAAAAAGCCGCTATGTTTTAACATATTCCTGTGATGAGGAAGATAAGGAGCTTCTAAGAACAGCATGCCTTAATTTTGCTGCTAAGCTTCCTGATGCTATCATTGCTAAAAAGCCGGAGCTTCTTTCTGCTCCTGGTCTTAATGAAGGTATTACTACAGCAGGTAAAGTACAATATGTTGCTGCAGGTGGCAATTTTGCAAAGTATGGACACAAATATGTTGGTGCTATGAAGGTTCTAGAAACTATGCTCCGTTACGAATACTTGTGGACTAAAATTCGTATTCAAGGTGGTGCTTATGGCGCAACTGCACGTTTTGAGCTCAATGGTCTTGGAGTATTTGCTTCTTATCGTGATCCACAGCTAGAAAAATCCTTAGAAGCATATAAAGAGCTTCCCACATGGCTTGAAAACCTTGCTTTACCAGCACGTGAGCTTGATAAATACGTTATTGGTACAATAAGTGGTATGGATATTCCTCTGACTAATACCATGAAAGTAGATTTAGCTAATACTCTTTTCTTAAAGAATACATCTACTGAACTGCGTCAACGCATTCGTAACGAGGTACTTGATGTTACTAATGAAGACCTTCAGGCATTATCTAAAGTAGTACGTGATATGCTTAGTGATGGTTACATTTGTGTAGTAGGTGGAAAACAATCTATCGAAGCAAATAAAGATAAATTTAATAACATCTTAAACGCATAATTCCAAAGCATAGCCGTCAGTTTCCTCACAGCAGGGGAGACTGACGGCTAATTTATTTTTCATCCAATATCATAAATATAAATAACCTAAATATCCACAAAGACAAGCATTCGTAGCACGAACAGTATTAAACCTAAAAGAATATTTAATAAAAAAAGAGCTATTAATGAAATTTTTCATTCATAATAGCTCCTAAAGTTTAGTATTTATTTAAAGTTGACATCATATAGACATTATTAATATGTCATTATGACACTTAACATAGTTATAACATTCTGAATACAGAAATTACTTTGCCAAGTACTTGAATGTTATCAGAACCTAAAATTGGCTGATATTTATCATTTTCCGGCTGCAAACGAATGCTACGAATATCTCTAAAGTAGCGTTTTACAGTAGTTTCTTCACCATCAATCAAGGCAACAACAATATCACCATTGTTAGCAAAGTTCTGTTTACGAGCAATGATATAGTCATGATCTAATATACCTGCATTAATCATGCTATCGCCAGATACAGATAACATAAACACATCTTCATCACAACCTAAAAGGTCACGAGGAATAGGATATGTTTCTTCAACATTTTCAACAGCAAGAATGGGTACACCAGCTGTAACCTTACCAACTAAGGGTACGGGAACAAGCATTTTATTTCTCCAAGCATCACTATCGGACATAAGCTCTAAAGCACGAGGCTTAGCTGCATCACGTTGGATAAAGCCTAATTCTTGCAATTTTTTTAGATGATTATGAACACTTGCACTGGAAGATAAACCAACTGCAGCACCAATTTCACGAACTGCAGGTGGATAACCTCTTTTACTAATAAAATGACGAACAAACTGCAAAATATGACGCTGACGCTCAGAGAGCATATCTTCTGTATAAACTCCATCAAAATCAGGGGGGAGAGCTTTTCTACGTCCCATAATTATAGCCTCCAATCAAAATATAAATCTAGCTAGTATCATTATAGCAAATAAAACTGTTTTCGTCAAACAAATGTATAGTTTTATGAATACTATATTTGCTTAGGTCCACTATAATTGGAAATCAGAAACCAGTATGGGAATTTATGGATTAATTATGAATATTATCATTCACTTTTATATCTGAATTGAGCAGAATATCTTGATAACAGCATAGCTGCTCTTTGTTATAGCAACAAAAGATGACATTTAGATTTTTATTAATATTTTTAGAAGACCATATAAGTGTATCTACTGCTATAGATGTGCCCAATCTTAAAGGCCATCCATGATGACCTATTCCTAAGCATGGTATTGCAATAGAAGTAATATTGTGTTTTTGTGATGCCATGATAATTGCAGCATAGCAATAACTTAATTTTTCTATATTATCTTCCTGGATACCAAGAAAAAACTTTGGAGTTACTGTATGAATTATATACTTAGCAGGCAAAGTAAATCCAGGAGTTATTATAGCTTCTCCTGGATTAAGTTTAAAATGTTTACCATATTTAGATATAATGTAATTATCAAGTTCATTTTCTCCAGCTTTGTCATAAATAGTTTTGCACATGCCGGAACCTTTACGCAAAGAAGTGTTAGCTGAATTTACTATTGCATCTACATTAATATTTGTAATATCATCACAGATGAGCTGAAATGAAATAGACATATAAAACTCCTTTAATTGTATATATGTAAACGTTAAAACTAGCAATTATCATGAAGAATAAAGTTAATAGAGAAGCAGAAAGACGTGTTAAATAGTAGTGTTGTAGCTCCAGTTAGACTACAAATTTTCAATGAAATATACCTGAAACGTTACACGAAAAAATAAGGGACGTAAATGAAAAATAACATTTTACGTCCGATAATATATATTATGTTAAATTTGCTTTGCTTTAAAACGTCGCAAATTATAGGGGCTAATAGATTGCTCCTGTGAATTTTAATCATCAAAATGGTTTTGCATATTTTATAATCATTTGACGAAAATCATTAAAAATGCTACACTATTGCTATCGACTTACGCATTTTGAATGTAATTTTAGCTTATTTTGGAGGTTGTTATGGATTTAAAATTCATTGCTGAGTATATAAACCCTACATACTTGATACCCATCATTCTTTTAATGTTATTTTTCGTTGTGAGGAACATCATTGTTGAATATAAGAAGCTTAAAAATCGTTTATAATCCTTAAGTACTGATTCTAAGGAGTTGATATTATGGACACAGCAGTTTATCTTCTTGCTTGGACCATTGCTGCGTTCCTAGCTATTTTTATTATTAAAATAGTTTTTAGTACTCCGTCTTTAGATTCTCACGAAAATGAAAAGAATAAAAATAGCGATGATGATGACTTTATATTTTTTGGTGCAATAGATGACGATGACTACTAACCACACACATCAAGTCATCACCCAATTAATTGATATCACATCAATAGTTTTACAGAAGTTTAGGCTGCTGAATATATTCAGTAGCCTTTTCTATTTGTAACACTACTTTCTTATATGAGCTATCAGTCATATATATATGAAAATAGCTAAATTTATCTCATTTTTACATTTTTTGACCTGCAACTTTGCACGTCAAAATCCAAACAATAGAAATGAACAGATATATATACATACATTATAGCACTGTTCTACACATGCTTCAATCATATGTATAATGAAATTAGCAGTGCCACTCTATTACTAAGTAGCACTGCTATTATTATTTTAGAATTGCCATTGGTCTACAACTCTAGATATTTCTGGTTCCACTTCAGCCTTTTTATTTCTAAGTAACCACAGGAATGCTGCAGAATCAAGACTAGAAGTAACACGGAAGTTGTTTGCAAAATGAAGCTCTTTAAAAAGTCCAACTCCGATATTTATATCAAGCTTAGCTTTATCCTTTCCAACTTTTACATCGTAATTATAGTCTTCAAGTGCAAAGTATTCATTACTGAAGCCATTAAGTCTCGCAAAGGTTTCATCCAAAAACATCTTCGCTGCGAATTCAGCACCCTCAGGTTCAGCATACATATTAGCAATTTCTTGCTTAAATTCTTTGTCATTACTTGTAATGCTGCCAGTCATAAGCATAGAATCAACATTTGCCAATACATTCTTAGCATTCTTCACCAGCTCATCTGCTGCCTTATCCCCTACCTCAGATTTTGCAACATCTAACGGAGTTTTATCATCTAACCCGAAAAAGATATTATGTAGAGACATAACATCAAAACTAGTAGCAAGCTTTTGCATCATAGGAATTGATCCAGACATAGTCATATTAAAATCCATATCCTTATCATTCACTCTAGTTTGAGCATAAAACCAATCATCCGGAAGAACGATATCTTTTTTTAAAGCAGCTTCATAATAACTTAGTTTTTTAGATTGACCAACAGGCTCACTGAATTTAACAGATTTTACAAACTTACTATGCTTTTTATCAAAATTCTTAATAAGCTTCTGATCAAGTTCAGTAGGATTTACATTTTCTATCTTAAAAAGCTTTTTAAGGTCTCCAACGGTTTTAATTGGGTTCATAGGATTACCTACGTCATTTTCAACGTAAACATCTTCAGATGCGTTATAGTCCCTATCAGACTCTATAGGATACTCTTTAAGAATAATTTCAGTAGGTCCATCCTCCCCACCAATAACACCTACATCCACAGCACCTTCATCGCTCTTTGCCTTCTTAGAATCTTCAGAATCCAATTTGAACTCTTCCTTCAGCTCTTCCGGCAAAAAGTACCCAGGATGACTTTCTGTAGTAGTAAGCATATAGAGCTTCTCATTAACTGAGATAGCAGTAGTCCTTGCTATAGTCAAGTTATAAGCTTGCTTCATATAAGCAGTAGAAGTAATACCTTTATTCTTACCATATTTTTCAATAGAAATGTGTCGTTCCACATCCCCTATCATCTTCTTTAGATAATAGTTTTCCAAAACAATATTGGTAGAATTTTCAGTTTCTCCATATTTATCAAAATCCATTAAAGGAATGGGCAAAGTCTTGATATTCAACTCAGAACGCTGTAAAAGAGCCAGCTTTTCATATTGCGCATCAAAATATGCAGTAGAAAACTTCTCGCCAACTACTTTTTCCATTTCATCAGCATTAAAGTAGTTTACAATATGCATTGCCATGGCATCTTCGGCTTTTAGAAAATCAAGATTGTTGCTCTTAATATCTGTATAGCCATAAAACTTTTGACCTTCTACAGTTACAAGCGGATTTTTTGTTTTAACACTATAGCCTGCAGCAGCATTTTCGTATGCATAAGCAGATCCGGTCATTAATAACAAGGTCAAAGCAAGAGCAGCAGTTTTTTTCACAATACTCACCCTTTCCTATTCAAATGGTTATGATAATAATGTTATTTGCTATAAACGATATTTACCATTACATCACTGTCAAGGTCGCAAGCATTTGCTTCATCAGTATCAATATGAACCTCATCGGCATCCTTAACACTGGTTCTAACAATTACGTTATGCATGGTTAAGGAACGTTGTCCTTCTGTTTGAATATCAACAATATCGCCGTTCTTCAGGCCATATTTTTCTGCAGTTTCAGGATACAGATGCACGTGGCGTGCAGCAACAATAATACCCTTGTCAATTTCAACTTCACCACAGGGACCGATCAGCTTGCCACCACAGGAGCCTTCCAAATCACCGCTGATACGGATAGGCGGTTTTAAGCCCAGCTTGCGAGCATCAGTCATAGCCAGCTCAATTTGAGTGTACGGACGCAAAGGACCAATAATACGCAGTTTCATCTGTCCTTTTTCGGTTACAAGAGTAATTTGCTCTTCAGAAGCATATTGGCCGGGCTGACCAATCTCTTTCTTAACATGCAGTTCACTGCCTTCACCAAAAAGAATATCCATATGCTCGCGGCTCAGATGAGCATGACGAGCGGAAACACCTAATACAATCGGAAATTTCATGTATACCACCTCATAAATTTATTTTGAATTCTTATAATATTATAACATAAGACGACTTATATACGCTATAAAAATTACATATGTTGGTCTATTATTCACACAGAATTCCAAAAATATGAGCCATATAGGGTTTTATTATCACAAATTAGCACTACACTCTGGACATTTTACGTTACTCAGGCACAAAATATGGAAGCGAAGCAATATATAAATTAATCACTGTAATAATACACATGATACCCTTCATTTATAGCTTTTCTTGCAGCCTTAACAAATCTCAGCATTTTATGATCCGCTGTTTCTCCCACAATTTTGTAATAACCATCCCTAGGATGAATTCTTTGAGGATTACCCCAAGGCTTTGACATACTTTCAAAGTATTGCAAATCTTGCATTGTTAATTCCATTGGTTGTTGACAAAAGGGAAGCTTGCCTCCCTTTCTAATATATAGCTTGAACATAATTCTATCCACAAAGCTTTCAATATGACCATACCAACTAAAAATTTCAGGATGCTTTACATACCAGTATTCACTATTTTCATCATAAGTACGTAAACAGCAATCAAATGGTCCACGTGCGTATTCGTCTTTTACTTTAATAACACTCATACCAATACTCATAATATTACCGCCTTTCAAAACCATATTTTAAATCTATTTATGACCCTCCTGCCTCAAATATCAGGAGGTTTTTTCAAAACTATGCACATTGCAGATACATATCAAAGCCTGGAAGCATGAAATATTGTGCTTGCTTCATTAAGAAAATCAATCTTTCAGCACTCATATCATCCTGCTGCATAGCAGCTCTTTCGCCAAAGCGATAGATATTTGTTTCAAGCTGATACTTAGGACCAATATCCAAAATATGCTTAGTGCATTTAGCATCTCCCATTATGCGGAACCAGTCACATTTACCAGCAGGCCATTTATTTGCTAATGCCTTCAATGCAGAATAATCTAGATTTCCTTGTTGATGCTTCAGCAATAAAATTTCTGCTTGCTTATGACTTAAGCTGCTTCTAAGATAATTATCTATTGGTTCTAAAGACTCTGGGAGATCACGACGTAATAAGCGTTCATAGAAATTATGAACATTTTCTACTTCTTGTTTATAATACTCCAAGTCAATCAGCTTTTGTTCAAGGCTTAGCTGGCAGCAGCCCTTCATAAACTGTTCACGATCATCGCTCAGCTGCAGCTGGCTCCCGTCTAATAGGTCATCGCACAGTTCATACTGGCTCGCTAAGGAACAGTAGCATTCAATAAGTTGTGGGTCTCTAAGAATTACATGGTCATGTACAACAGGTCGTTTCTCGAAGTAATAACGACCCCAAGCACCATAGAAGGCCTTACTAATCTTTTTTGCTTTTTTGATAGCAAACTCAGGAAACCATTTAGGAAGCTTTAATCCCTTGCCAGGAGTGTAATAGCGTGATGATTCCATATCTTTGCAGAAGCAGTTAAGAGGGTTATCAACGGACATATCACTGCGTACTTGGTATAATACCTCAGTTTTCATACCGCTATCTTTATATTTAGGAATTGCTAAAATAGAAATTGTTTGCATAGTTTATTTCCTCCTTGAAATAAAAGTATTATAGTTTAATAGTTAAGTTTATAATTTGCATTTTCACTAAGCTTATAGTGTATGCGTCTAGCTGTTCTCTATTTGGTTATCAAAGAACCTTTAGTCTCAAAAAGGCAATAAAAAAAGCCTTTCACCTCGATTTTTGGATACACGTATTGCGTATACGCGTTACTTCAAATGAGAATTCTATGAATTCTTCATCTTCGTTAAGATACACTTATTGCGTGTAATCTTAATCCATTAATCGAATGAAAGGTTTTACAAACTGTGTGCCTAAAAGGCATTAACCACATTCTCTATTCTATATGCAATTTCCTATTGCTAGGTGAGTCATAGTCTACCACAATAGATTTGTAATGTCAACATTTATTTTAAATTATTTTCAAGATTTCTACTTAATAATAGCGATTAACGTTAAAATAATAAAAAGCAGAAACGCCGTCGGAACATCAATTCCAACGGCGTTAACTATTTCGTTTAAAGCTATATAAGTCTTATTTATTTTTCAGATACTCATCAATAGCAATAGCTGCACGCTTGCCTGCACCCATTGCAGAGATTACAGTTGCAGCACCGGTTACGATGTCACCACCGGCAAATACACCGGGTATGGAGGTTGCACCAGCTTCATCAGCAACAATATTACCACGTTTATTTACCTCTAAATCAGGTGTGGTTTGTTTAATCAAAGGATTAGGTCCTTGACCAATAGCCATAACAACCATGTCTACGTCAAGAATATATTCGCTGCCCTTAATAGCTACAGGGCTACGGCGACCGCTTGCATCAGCTTCACCTAGCTCCATCTTTACGCATTCCAAGCCATTTACCCAGCCTTTTTCATCACCCTTAATGCTTACAGGATTGTTCAAAAGACGGAGCTCAATACCCTCTTCCTTAGCGTGGCCAATTTCTTCCTTACGAGCAGGCATTTCGTCCTCTCCGCGACGATAAACAATATAAACATGCTCTGCACCCAAGCGTTTTGCAGTACGAGCTGCGTCCATAGCTACATTGCCAGCACCTACAATAGCTGCCTTTTTACCAACGTATACAGGAGTTGCAACATTGGGGAATTCGTAGGCTTTCATCAGGTTAACACGAGTCAGGAATTCATTAGCAGAATATACGCCATTCAGGTTTTCGCCATCAATCTGCATAAAATGAGGTAGGCCTGCACCAGTACCAATGTACACAGCATCAAAGCCTTCTTCCTCCATCAGTTCCTTAACGGTAAAGGTACGACCAATTACAGAGTTTACCTCAATCTTAACGCCAAGTTCTTTAAGAGCAGCAATTTCATGCTGAACAATTTCCTTAGGCAAGCGGAATTGAGGAATACCGTACATAAGAACGCCACCAGCTGCATGCAGAGCTTCAAATAAGGTTACATCATAGCCAAGCTTTGCTAAATCACCAGCACAGGTCAAGCCAGAAGGGCCACTACCTACGATAGCCACCTTTTTACCATTGGGAACTACACCTTCTGCCTTAGTCACATCAATTCCATGCTCACGTGCATAGTCTGCTACAAAACGCTCCAATCGACCAATAGCAACAGACTCACCCTTAATACCCAATACACATTTACTTTCACATTGGTTTTCCTGAGGGCAAACACGACCACAAACTGCCGGTAAGCTATTCTTACGCTTCAGAATCTTAATTGCCTCTGCAAAATCCTCGTGTGCTACTGCTTGAATAAATGCGGGAATTTCTACATTTACTGGACAACCACTTACGCAGCGAGGCTTAGGACAATTTAGGCAACGCTGTGCCTCATCAACCGCCATTTCCTTTGTATAGCCTAAAGCTACCTCTTCAAAGTTTTTATTGCGAACATTTGCCGGTTGCTCCGGCATTGCATTTCTCATTCCTCCACGCATTTGCAGTGACCTCCGCAGCTATATTCCAGAACTTCCTGATTCTTATACATTTGCTGACGCATTAAAAGATTAGCAAAATCAACCTTATGTGCATCAAATTCAGGTCCATCAACGCAGGCAAATTTGTTTTCGCCACCTACATTTACACGGCAGCCACCGCACATACCAGTACCATCAACCATAATAGTATTTAGGCTGGCAGTAGTTTTAACACCAAAGGGCTCGGTTACTGCAGCAACATTTTTCATCATAATTACAGGACCAATTGCCAGAACCAAATCAATTTTTTCTCCCTTTTCCAGCATTGCTCTTAAGGGATCAGTTACAAAGCCTTTATGACCTGCGGTGCCATCATCAGTAGTAACGATAACCTCATCACTAATAGCAGCCATTTTATCCTGCCAAATAATAAGGTCCTTATTACGTGCACCAATAATAGAAATAACCTTGTTGCCTAGCTCGTGGTAAGCACGTGCGATTGGGTAAACAGGTGCTACACCAATACCACCACCTACAACTACTACAGTACCAAAGTTACCCATCTCAGAGGGTTGGCCCAAAGGACCAACTACGTCTAATATGTCGTCACCAACATCAAAGGTATCACATAAATGTCTTGTAGAGTTACCTACTGCTTGCACAATAAGAGTAATATATCCCTTTTCACGATCAAAGTCAGCAATAGTCAGAGGCACGCGTTCACTAAATTCATCAGTACGAATAATTACAAATTGACCAGGACGGCATTTGTGAGCGACTAACGGTGCATCTACAACAAATTCGTACACTGCATCAGCAATATTTGCTTTTTCAATAATTTTTGCCATATAATCTCCTCCAATGTCATTTTATAGCCTAGAATGGCATTGTGTTTTTATTTTGTTAATAAACGTTTAGCACAAGCTTCTGCTTCTGCATAAATCTTTTCCTCATCAAAGGAAAGTAACTTGCCTGCCTCAACAACCTTACGACCTGCTACAAATACAGTATCTGCATCATATGCACTCGCCGCGTAAACTAAAAGAGACAGCTTATTATGACGAGGATACCAATAAGGCTTATGCATATCCCAAAGCACGATATCAGCTTGTTGACCAGGCTCCAGCTTGCCACAATCAGCAAAGCCTAAAACCTTGGCACCATCAACAGTTGCCATATCCCAAGCCTTAGCAGCTGGTACAACCAGCGGGTCAAAGCTTGTTGCCTTATGAAGCATAGCTGCGGCGCGGCATTCTTCAAGCATATCCAAGTTATTGTTACTAGATGCGCCATCAGTACCCAAGCCAACAACAATACCTTTAGCTAGCATCTTTTCTACAGGTGCAATACCACTTGCCAGCTTAAGATTGCTTTGAGGATTATGAGCTACACGTACATTTTTAGCTGCCATGATATCCATATCATTATCAGTCAGATGTACGCAGTGAGCTGCAATAGTACCTAAATCAAACATACCTAGCTTATCCATCATTTCAATTGGAGTAATGCCGTGCTCATTCTTATAGCTTTCAACCTCAAATTTAGTTTCGCAAAGGTGCATTTGTAGCTCTGCATTGTGATTTTTAGCAGCCGCAATAACCTTTTCCAAATAATCTAAAGGACAAGTATATGGAGCATGAGGACCATAGGATACGCGGATACGACCTTCATCGTAGTTTTGCCAGTTTTCTGCTAAAGCATCGTTTTCTGCCAGTTTTACATCCTTATCAGGAGCAACACCAATCAGACCACGGCAAAGATTAGCACGCATACCGGTTTCAGCAACAGCCTCAGCAACACGTTCCATATTAGGACCATACATATCAGCAAAGGCAGTAGTACCACCCTTTAACATTTCAACAATGCCAAGCATAGCACCCCAATAAATATCATCAGAGTCCATTTTACCTTCGATAGGCCAAATTTTATTTTCCAACCAATCCATAAGTGCCATGTCATCAGCATAGCTACGGAGCAGTGTCATAGAAACGTGGCCATGGGTATTGACCATACCCGCTGTTGCCAGCTTACCCTTACCATCAACAATTTCATCAGCTGCAAAATCTACAGAAGCTTCCTTGCCAATAGCTACGATCTTTTTATCTTCTATTGCAATGCAATACATTTCGCCATTAGGAGTGTTCAACAGCTCAATATTTTTAATTAGTACCTTACTCAAATCAGCACCACCACTTCATACTTATAAATCTAGAAAAGGATTTACTCCTCTCCCATTTGTCGTTTAGAATAATGCTTTTTGTAAAAGCTATGCATAATGTCCGCATCTTCATCTGACAATTCAACCGCACCACCTGCAGATTGACAGATAATGGCTATTTGCGCTGCTTTTTCCAAAATCTCTGCTACGATTAATGCATCCTCTAAATTTTTTCCCCAGCACACTGCACCGTGATTTGCTAAAAGCACAGCCTTTCTACCTTGCATAGCAGCAACAGCATTATCAGCCAGCTCTTGTGTTCCAGGCAAAGCATATTCTGCACAGTTAACGCGTCCACCAATTATTTGAACAATATCCTCAATAATGGCAGGAACTGGTTTACGCATAGCGGCTAACGAACTGGCATAAATACTATGGGTATGGATGATAGCTCTTGCTTCTGGACATACTTTATAAATAGCACTGTGAAGCTTGGCTTCCGAAGAAGGAATATGTTTACCTTCTATGATATTTTCATCAAAGTCAATAATTACTATATCTTCAGCTCTTTGCTTTGCATAGCCCATACCAGAAGGAGTAATAGCCATAGAGTTTTCATCTACAATACAACTGATATTTCCCCATGAGCCTGCCACAAGATTTTTAGTAATCAGCTGTTTACCCATATCGACTATATCATTTTTTAAAATTTCTTCTAGCTTCATCATGCTCCCTTGCTTTCTAATACATTTGAAAGCGACATAGATATTGGGACCGCCCTTTTTTGAGCAGTCCCATAAGCATTTTAATTATTCAGCAGCTAAATAAGCCTTTTGTTCTTCAGTCAAAGTATCAATACCTGCACCCATAGCAGTCAGCTTCAAGGCAGCAACTTCAGTATTTAGCTCTTCAGGCAGAACATATACCTTATTATCCATGGTTCCCTTATGGTCAAGCAGGTACTTCATTGCCAGGAACTGCATTGCAAAGGACAGGTCCATAACTTCGATTGGATGACCGTCACCACAAGCCAAGTTAACAAGACGACCTTCACCAAGCAGGTTCAGCTTACGACCATCAGCCATAGTGTAGGTCATGATATTTTTACGAACCTCATAAGGCTCTTTTACGGACAGCTCTTCTAGATGATCTTTATTAACTTCAACATCAAAATGACCAGCATTACACATTACGGCACCATTCTTCATAACTTCCATATGAGACTTAGTGATGACGTCTTTGCAGCCAGTAACAGTGATAAAAATATCGCCTTCTTTAGCAGCTTCCTGCATAGGCATTACGCGGAATCCATCAAATACAGCTTCTACACCTTTAATCGGATCAATCTCGGTTACAATAACGTTTGCACCCATGCCTTTAGCACGCATAGCTACACCTTTACCACACCAGCCATAGCCAGCAACAACAACGGTTCTGCCAGCGATAGACATATTAGTAGTACGAATAACACCATCAAGAGAGGATTGGCCAGTACCATAGCGGTTGTCAAACAGGTATTTGCAATATGCATCGTTAACTGCAATCATGGGGAATGCCAGATGATTAGCAGCCTCTAAAGCCTTCAGACGATGTACACCGGTAGTAGTTTCCTCACTACCACCAATCAGCTTTTCAATAAGGTCACGACGCTCGCCATGGAGCATATTTACAAGGTCACCACCATCATCAATAATCAGGTCAGGCTCTACCTTCAATGCTTCACGAAGATACATATCATATTCTTCATTAGTGCAGCCATGAGTTGCAAAAACAGTAATACCACTATCAACTAACGCTGCAGCAATCTCATCTTGAGTAGAAAGCGGATTGCTACCAGTTACCACTACATTAGCACCAGCGTTTTTCAGAACCTGTGCCAAATAAGCTGTTTTTGCCTCCAAATGAATGGTTACAATCATGTTTAAACCAGAAAAAGGCTTTTCTACACTATATTTTTCGTTAAGGATATTTAACAAAGGCATATATTCCTTAGCCCAAGCTATTCTTTGATGACCCAGAGGTGCTAAGTTAATGTCTTTAATCATACTTTCCATGAATTATTTTTCCTCCTTGGATTGTTCTTGTAATTTCTTAATATTTTCTATATAAGGCGCAGTTATCACGCCATACTCCGTAATAATACCAGCAATTAGCTCTGCTGGAGTTACATCAAATGCTGGATTAAATGTCATAGCCTTATCAGGAGCAGTTATCTCACTACGGAACTGTTTAATTTCAACGCCCTTACGTTCCTCAATAGGAATTTGGCTACCATCGGTAATAGTAAAATCAAAGGTACTAACTGGCGCAGCAATATAAAATGGTATATTATGAGCTTTTGCAGCTAATGCAACACCATAGGTGCCAATTTTATTAGCAGTATCACCATTGGCAGCAATTCTATCTGCACCTACAACAACGGCGTTGATTCCCTTTGTTTTCATAGACCAGGCAGCCATATTATCAGTGATGAGTGTAACAGGAATATCATCCTCACATAGCTCATAGGCGGTCAATCTTGCGCCCTGAAGCAGAGGTCGTGTTTCATCAGCATAGACCATTTCCAGTTTACCTTGCTTGTATGCTTCACGAATTACACCTAGTGCTGTGCCCCAACCACACGTAGCTAACGCACCTGCGTTGCAATGAGTCAAAACTACAGCCTTATCTGGAAGCACGGCGGCACCATATTCTCCCATTTTTTTACAGGTAGCAATATCATCTGCATAAATTTTGCCAGCAAGCTGTTCAAGCTCTCCAATTATTACAAAAGGTGCTTGCTCTTGTTTATGTAGCTCTGCAGCTAAAGCGTATACTTTATTGGCACCCCATGCCAGGTTAACTGCGGTAGGACGTGCGGCAATAAGGTCATCCTTTATTTTTTCTAAAGTTCCCAAAAAATCTGGATGCCTTGCAGCTTCATTAGCACCCAAAATCATGGCATAAGCAGCTGCTGCACCAATTGCTGGCGCTCCTCTAACCTCTAAACGTTCAATGGCAATTTTTACACGCTTATAATCTTCACAAACAATAATTTCCGTAGATTGTGGCAGCTTTGTTTGGTCTAACAGCATTAGCTTGCCATTTTCCCAGTGCATTGTTTCTATCATGGCTTCACATCCTCACGTAATGAGTATTACAGCTTAAATCCACCAAATTCCTTCAGAGCATCATGACAGCCACAGCCACACTCAATTTTCTCATTATTAGTGATGAATGCTGCAATCAGCTTCTCCATATTGCTAATGCTCTTAGTCATAGCCTCTACAACTTCCATATGAGAAAGTGGTGTCTTAGAAATACCAGCAGCCATATTAGTAACAATAGAGCAGGTGCAGTAGCACATTTCTGCTTCCCTAGCTAAAATGGCTTCAGGCATACCAGTCATACCAACTAAATCGCCGCCCATCATTCTGTAGGCCTTAATTTCAGCAGCAGATTCGAAACGAGGACCTTCTGTAGCAACATATACACCATGCTCGTGTAAAGGAATATCAGTCTTTTTCAAGCAGTTAATTACACGTTGGCGCATAACAGGACAATAAGGATTAGTGAAATCAGCATGAACTACACCGCGCTCCTCTGTATCATAAAAGGTGTTAATACGACTTTTAGTAAAATCCAGAACATTGTCGCATACGACAAAATGACCTGCAGTCATTTCCGGATTTAAAGAGCCTACAGCGGTAGTTGTAAAGATTTCTTCAGTACCAAGACTTTTTAACGCCCAAATATTAGCACGGAAATTCACCTTATGAGGTGCAATTTTATGACCCATTCCATGACGAGTAATAAATACGACCTGATTACCAGCCATTTCACCTACATGGCATAATGCATCACCATAAGGAGTATGAACGATTTGTTTATTAAATTTTACACCTAAAACCTCGGGGTTACCAAAACCAGTACCACCAATAATAGCTATTTTACGCATAAATAACCCTCCTATTATTTGAATTCCACTAAGAATAACTTAATATATTTACACTAGCTAAATATATATTCTAAAGATATCCTCCTATCTTTGAAAGCTCCATTCATAAAAATATCACAGTCAAAATATTGGGAAGTTTAACCAATCATACACCATAATTTTAGCATATTTCCGCACTAAAATAAAGTGTTCTAACTCTATATATACGAAAAGAGACCATTCTAGTAAGAATAGTCTCTTAATTGAAATCTATTATTTTTTAAAGATAACTTCTTTAGGTCCATCGTTTACAGCATCCTCTGGAATAATAACATCATCAAAGCCAATTCCACGAGTATGAAGTGTATGACACCAGTCATGCTCTTTACGATGCCACCATCCTAAAGCAGTGATGGGAACCCAGCTATAAATAAACAAAGGATACAGTAACAAATAGAGCCAAGACTTAAATGAAGCTCTAATTTTCCACAATACAGCTACAGGGAAAATGTATTGACCTACACCAACTAAGGTCCAAACCTCTAATGGAATCACTTTATAGATAATATTGGTATAAAAGGGTACAAAATTATAGATGTAACTGCAGAAAATAAAGAAGGTTGAAACCATTAAAAAGTATGGTTGAATAAGGTTAACAGAGCAATCAAGCATAACAATGTTGCGCTCTTTAATAGCCTTCTTAATCATGGGAATGAGATAACGATCTGCAACATCAAAGTGACCTTGTGACCAACGCTTACGTTGATTCCAGGATTGCATGAAGGTTAATGGCTTTTCATCATAGATAATGGCATCATGTGCCCAGGTTGTAGGAATATTTTCCATCATTGCCTGAATAGTAAACTCCATATCCTCGGTTAAGCATGTTGCACGCCAACCATAACGTTTCAAAACATCAGTATCAAAGCACATACCAGTACCGCCCAAGCAGCAGCTCAAGCCCATATTATATTTTGCAAGGCTCCATACATGGTTTACTATCCAGAAGGAGATAGCAAAAACACCACTTACCCATGTATCAGTAGGATTCTTAGCATCAATATAACCCTGAATAATTCTTTCGCCATTGCAGAGACGACTGTTCATCTCTTTTAAAAAGTCAGGATGTACTAGGTTATCTGCATCAAAAATGCAAACAGCATCATATTTACGGTCCATCTTAAATAGACGTTCAAACATCCATGCCATAGCAAAGCCTTTGCCCTTGCCGTCTTCGCTGAAACGCTCATGAACAAGCGCACCTGCATTACGAGCAACCTCAGCTGTTTTGTCATCACAGTTATCTGCAACTACGAAAATATCATACAGTGCGTCATTATAATTAAGACGCCTTAAATTGTCTACAAGCTGTGCAATTACAGCCTGCTCATTATGAGCACAGGCAATCAAAGCAAATGTTTTGCTTTCATTGTAAATCTTTACTTCCTTTTTCTTACCAAACAAGCCAAACCAGGAAACAAAGAAATAGTACAATGTGAAGAATATGATCAGAAGCTGCAAAGGTATCATGACTATATCGAAAATAGTATGCATAAAAATCTCCTTCACTCCCCCGTTTTAATGCGGGCTCTGTTATTTATTCTTGCCGGTTACAGCACGGTAAACGTAATTAATAACGCCGGCAGCGGTATAGGTGAACATTGCAGCAAAGGGCCAGCCGCTAGGATTGGTGTAAAGTAAAGCAGCACCAAGTACAACAGCAATGATAACCGGTGGCATATACATAGGATTACCTTTACCCTTAAAGTCTGGAAATCTTACATTACTGTACATAATTACAGCGATAGCAAAGGTTAATGCAGCAACAACCTCTGCACTAAAGCTATAGCCAGAAACAACATATGAGGATAAAACACAAGCACCTGCAGGAATAGGCATACCCTGGAAGTACCCTTTAACGGTAGCAGTGTTAACATTAAAACGTGCAAGACGCATGCAACCGCCAATTGCAAAGCAAGCAGCAATTACTTGTCCAACGATACCTAACTCTGTCATACCATATTGGTAAATCATAATAGCAGGAGCAACACCAAAGGAAGACATATCACATAAAGAATCTACTTCTTTGCCGAAATCGCCTCCACCTACACCAAGAGCACGTGCAGCACGACCATCAAGGGAGTCAAAAATAGCAGCAACTACGATAAAAATAGGAGCATAGAAAAAATCGCCCTCAAAAGTTTTAAAAATTGCAAGAATACCAAAAATCAAGCTCATAGAACTGATACTATTAGGTACAAGACGACGAATATCCATTATTTTTTCACCCTTCCGACAACAGTAATACCACCAACAACAGTATCACCCTTCTTAACGGTAATTTCAACATTACGCGGTACTATAAGCTCTGTGCTAGAACCAAATTTAATCATACCGTAGCGTTCACCTTGCTTCAGATCATGACCAACACTCACCCAGGACACGATTCGACGAGCAAGAAGACCTGCAACCTGAATTACCAAAACACGCATACGACCATTATCCATACCAATGGCATGACGCTCATTTTCAAAGGATGCTTCCTTAGCATAAGCCGGTACAAATTGACCACAGGTATAACGTTGATACTTAATTTCACCATCAATAGGACTGCGGTTTACATGGACATTAAATACAGATAAGAAAATGGTAAGCTTTAATGCAGGTTCATTTAAGTATTCATCATCAAAAATTTCCTCAACACCCATTACAGTACCATCTGCTGGAGAATATAAAATATCCGGATCATAAGGCATAGAGCGATTAAAATCACGGAAAAAATATGCAAAATAAATTGCTAACACTACTGGAATTACTGCCCAGTATGCACCAAAAAAGAAATATACAATGGCTGCCAAAATCAAAGAAACTATAATATATGGATAACCTTCTTTTACAATAAACATATAAAGCCTCGCTTCCTTTGCATAGATTTAGAGGAATTACACTCTGCTAACATAAAAATGTGATGGAAGAGCATTCCATCACATAATTATAATATAATATTAATATTTTGTCTATTTTTTCGTAAGCTTTTTAACACAATTCAATAGAATAAGTCAAGTAAAATACTAGTTAAATCTTCATTTAAAAGACCTGTCCATATACTATGACTATTTAAAACTTAGGAAAAGTATAATGTACATAAAATATTATTTATTTCCAGAAAACACTACCTTTAGAACGAACTTAGGCAATGCCATCATACGCATGAAGCGGCTTGGCTGCTTGTATAATCTAAAAGCCCATTCTAAAGAAGCATCCTGCATCCATTTAGGTGCGCGCTCCATCTTTCCTGCTAACACATCAAAGCTGCCACCTATGCCCATAAGAATGGAAGGTTTTAGCTTGTCCATGTTTTCAACAATCCAACGCTCCTGCTTAGGAGCACCAAGAGCAACAAAAAGCATTTCTGCACCGGAGGAGTTAATTTCTTCAATGATTTGTGGAACATCCTCTGGCTTAAAATAGCCATCATGGCATCCCACTACAGTAACACCTTGATACATGCTTTCGGCTTTAGCCTTTGCAGCCTCGGCTACACCAGGAGAACCGCCGAAGAAATAAGATGTATAGCCCTTTTCAGCAGCCAGCTTTAAGAGTTCATTATAAAGATCAAAGCCAGCAACACGCTCAGGAACATTATGACCTAAATGACGACCAGCCCATACTGCTCCAGCACCATCTGCAAGAACTAAATCGGCGATACTGCCAACAATACGATTATATTCCGCATTTTCCTGGCACATCATAATGATTTCTGCATTAGCAGTAACAACAAAGGTTTTTTGCTTTGCTAACAAACGCTGCTCTAATTCGTTAACTGCCCCCTGCATAGTATAGGGATGAACAGGAACACCAAGTATTTTTATTGGATCAATCATTTTATAATCTTCCTTCTGCCTATTATTGAATATAGGCCTTTAAAACATCACTGTGCTTATCAAGACACAGATATTTGTAAACAGGTCTGCCAACAGAACCACGATGTAAATCCAGCTTTAAGAGATGCAATGTTTTCAGAAACTCCAAGTATTTACGAATAGATACACGAGAGATACCTACCATTGCAGCAACTTCTTCTGTGGTAAACATACCTTCAATATTCTTTATGCAGTCCCAAACTGTAGCTAATGTGTTCTTATCAAGACCTTTAGGCAGACTAACTACAACCTGCTCCTCCTGACGGATAATAGTTTTATCAAGCTCTGATTGGACAAGGACAGTTTGATCCTCAACAATATGGTAACGCTTAAGGTAGTTATTTAAAGCTAAGTTAAAGCGTTCAAATTCAAAAGGCTTGATAATATAATCAACTGCACCTAAACGCAATGCCAGTTTAATTTTATCCTTATCATTAGCTGCAGAAACTATAATGACATCTACATCGTAGCCAGCCTCACGAATTTTGGCCAACAGCTGCAGGCCATCCATAGTAGGCATGAATACATCTAAAATTAAAAGGTCGTAGCTATTTTCTGCTAAAAGTGATAATGCTTCATCACCATTTCCTGCAATATCGCACAGTTCAAAGCCTTTAATCTGACTTAAATAATGCTCGTGTAATTGAGCGACCATCGGATCATCTTCAACAACTAAAACATTAATCATATCATTCACTCTCCTTCTTCATCGGTAAACGCACTGTAAAGATGGTGCCCTCACCTGGTGCAGATTCAACAGTAATCGTTCCATCTAAGTTGTCTATGCTTTGCTTAACAAGATATAAGCCATAGCCTCTTCCTGTACCCTTGCTGCTAAAGCCTCTTACAAACATATGATTCTTAGTATCCTCATCCATACCAGGTCCAGAATCCTCTACAACAATAACAATTTCACGATCAAAGTCTAAAATTGTTAGACTAACGATTCGTTCACCATCATAGTTTTTCAAAACATCAAAGGCATTTTCGATAATATTACCTGCAATTAGGACAATATCGTGTACAGAAGGAACATCAAGCTCACTATGCAGCTCACTTTCTTCACTTAAAGAAAAGTCTATATTCAGTTCACGACTGCGGCTTATTTTACCAAGAATAAAACCAGACAAGGTAATATCTCTTAAACGTGTAACGACATAGGATACCTCAGATTGTCTATTGTAGGCAATTTCCTGAGTAAAATTTTTCAGCTCATCATATGCCTTCATTTCAATTAAGCCCATAATTACGTGCATTTTGTTCATAAACTCATGAGTTTGAGCACGTAATGCCGTTGCATAATTCTTAAAGCCAGTTAGCTGATTAGCCATTTCTTCAACAACTGATTTTTTACGGAAGGTAATAACAGCACCAATAATGCGATTTTCTGTTCTTAAAGGCACAGCAGTTACGATAAATACAGTATCACCAATTTTTGCGCTAGCATCAATCAATGTCTTGCCATCATCAATAATCTCACTAATATTAACCTTACGAAGAACATCTTTAGCCTTCTCGCCACGTAAATTTTCACTCTTAGGCACATTAGCCTGTTGTAGTAATAATTTAGCCTCAGTATTTACAAGTGTAATAATACCTTTGCTATTGACGTTGATAACACCCTCACGAACAGAGTTAAGGATAATATTACGCTCCTGCAGAAGAGCTGCTATCTCCTCTGGTTCATAACCAAAGAGGACGCGCTTAATCCTTCCAGCAAGGTAAATAGCACTTAAAATACCAATAAGTAAGCCAATAAGAGCTGTTGTTATTAGAAAGAACACAGCATCATAGGTTGATTCGTTAAGCAGATCATCGGAATAGCCTGTTACAACGTAACCTATAACCTGATTGTTATTATCATAAACATAGCCAAACGCCTTGTTAGGAATGGAATAATTTTCCTTCCAGGTAATTCTGTTAAAAACAGCGTATTTGTTAACTAGAGCATAAGCACTATGCTCAAACTCCTTTAAACCACCTGGATTATAAAGAACACGCAAGGTTTTGTTTTTGTCATAGATGGCTACACCAGCTTCATCAGAGCTATCTACATCATTGACATAGTCGGCCATCATTTTATCAACAGCTGGACTTACTGCTACATTGGATGATTTCAATCCGTCTTTGATTTCAATTGAATTGCATAAAATGTTATTAATATTAACTGCATTAATGCTGACACGGTCATAGATTACCTTTACAACTCTTTGAGTAGTAAAGATAGATGCCGGCAGCAGTGCAATACACACAACCAAAGAAATCAAGATAACAATTTGCTGTGATAAGGTAAATTTTTTACCGGGAATACGGTATTGTGTTGTTCTAAGCTCTTTTTCTAAATCAAATTTTTTCGACATCAGCAGGCACCGTTAAGAACTGGATGCCAGGATTACGCTCAAGAATCCAATTAAGAGACCACTCGTTGTTTACAAGGATAACAGGGCGGTTCTTTTTGTCGTAAACCAGCATACCATTGTCTAATCCTTTAATATTTTCAATTTGTTCCTTCTTCTCAGCGTAAACCCAACGAGCTACAGAATAAGGAAGCTGATTCATCAGCAGTTGAGCACTGTATTCATTATTGAGACGATACTCCAATACCTCTAACTGCAGTACGCCGACAACACCAACTATAAAGCTTTCCAGACCAACGCCCTCTTGCTTAAATACTTGGATTGCACCCTCTTGTGAAAGCTGAATAATACCTTTTTCAAATTGCTTGCGCTTCAAAGAATCCTTAGGCTGTACACGAGCGAAGATTTCGGGCGGGAATACAGGGAAATCTTCAAACTGTAACTTCATGCTGTTATCACTTAAGGAATCGCCGATACCAAAGATACCAGGATCAAACACACCAATAATATCACCAGGATAAGCTTTTTCTACAATTGTGCGCTCCTGAGCCAAAAATTGCTGCGGTTGAGAAAGCTTAATCATTTTATTAGACTGTTTGTGATAAACGCTCATACCCTTTTCAAATACGCCAGAGCAAATACGCATAAAGGAAATGCGGTCACGATGTGCGGGATTCATGTTCGCCTGAATCTTGAACACAAAAGCAGAGAAATTTTCATTGTCAGGTGACATCATTGTACCATCAATCAGTGCTCTTGGCTGTGGCTTAGGAGACAGCTCCAAGAATTTTTCAAGGAAAGGCTGCACACCAAAGTTGGTCATAGCAGAACCAAAGAACATAGGCGTGAGCTCACCAGCATTAACCTTTTCAATATCAAATTCATCGCCTGCCATATCCAACAGCTCAATATCATTGCACAGGTTTTCGTACAGCTCGTCACCCAGCATTTCTCTAATCTTAGGATCGTCTAAAGAACCAGTGGTGGATTTCATAATCTTAGCACCATGGCTTCCGTCCTCTTCAAAAAGCTGAATTGTGTTTTTTAAACGATCATATACACCTTTATATTGTCCATCAATACCAATAGGCCAGTTTACAGGATAAGCACGAATATTTAAGATTTTTTCCAGTTCATCCATTAAATCAAAGGGATTACGGCCGTAACGGTCCAGTTTATTAACAAAGGTAAAGATAGGCAGATGACGGCGATGGCAAACCCAGAACAGCTTCTTAGTCTGTGGCTCAATACCCTTAGCAGCATCAATAAGCATTACTGCACTATCTGCAGCCATCAGTGTACGATAAGTATCCTCAGAAAAGTCCTGGTGACCAGGGGTATCCAAAATATTTACACGGAAACCATCATAGTCAAATTGCAGTACAGAGGAGGTAACAGAAATACCACGTTGTTTTTCAATCTCCATCCAGTCAGAAACTGCATGCTTATTGCTTTTTCTAGCTTTTACGGAGCCTGCCAAATGAATAGCTCCACCATACAGCAACAGCTTTTCAGTCAAGGTAGTTTTACCTGCATCAGGGTGAGAGATAATGGCAAATGTACGTCGTTTTTCAATCTTGTCTAATAATTCCTGCATAAGGTCCCCCTATTATTCTTGATTTTGTGCTTCATAAAGCTTATAAGCGTCTACAACCTGTTCCCTAATATAGTCCGGCATCGGCACCTCAGTTTGCAGCTCACCACGCATAGTAAAGCGGAATGCCACATTTTCAAACCTTTCGCCCCCATAGGTTTCACAGGTTACAGTAGTACGCATAAATTCATCATTAAAAATACAATCCTTGAGGATATGAGCCTTACGCTCTTTATCCCAATCAGCATAGTATGTATATAAGCATCTTTGCGCTGCCTCCGGAATATCCTCCCCAATAACAACAGTTTCAGTTTCATCAATAGGAGTACAATCCATATTTTTGTAAAATGAGCCGTCCTCCAGCTCAATATCTACGGTCAGCACATAATCGGCTTCATGGAAGCTTGCATCTTTAATATGCCATTTCTCAATCCATTTTTCAATACAAGCAGGGCAAATAAATTTGGTATCTCTAATACTATTGGACATATAATTATCGCGATAATAGAGCTTGTCACCAGGAACAAAATGCTCCTGACATTCACTGCAAATAAAATCCAGTGTTCTAATCATTTGTTGACCTCCCAGCTATAAGCTATTAAAGTAATTATATAGCTTACTACAGCATGTATTAAATTTAAACATAAAAAAGGCCTTTACGGAAATCCGTAAAGGCCATCGATCCGAGTTGGTCGGAGCGGCGGGATTCGAACCCACGACCTCTTCCACCCCAAGGAAGCGCTCTACCAAGCTGAGCCACGCCCCGAATCACAAAAACTATTATACCAGACTTCGTTTTGTTTGTCAACTCTTTTTTTAAGAATTTTTCAAACCTTTTTGAAGTTCCTTAATAGTTAGGGTAGTCATTGTTGTGTAACCAACTGACGAAAACTATTATACTCTTTTAACACCGTCTTTGTCAAGCTCTAAAATAAAAAATTTTGAATTTTCTTTTCTTGCTGCAAAAACATCCTGCATTGCTTTTGCAATTCCCTCACAATCAGCATCAGGATCAGCATAAGCCATAACTGTAGAACCAGCTCCACTTATAATTGCATTATAAGCACCAGCCTTCTTAGCCGCCTCAAAAACATCATATAATCCAGGAATGAGATGTGCTCTGTACGGCTGATGCAGCTTATCCTCCAAAGCTTCACCTATATATTCATAATTGCCACTCATCAATGCACCCACTAGTAAAGCAGAACGAGATGCATTAAAAACAGCATCATGATGAGGTACAGTTTGAGGAATAGCCTGACGAGCCAAAACAGTTGGTAGTTTACTATCTGGAACAACAGCAACAAATTTTAAAGGCTTAGCTGGCAACACTTTAAGACTTTGTGCCTTTTGCCCATTCATATAGCTAATGGTAAAGCCACCATAAAGAGCTGGAGCAACATTATCAGGATGGCCTTCAATTTCAGTAGCAATCTCCAACAGCTGATCTTTAGTGTAATAGTTATCGCACAAGCAATTAGCTGCATAAAGACCTGCTACAATAGCACTAGAACTGCTACCTAGTCCACGAGACATAGGAATTCTATTAACCATAGAAACCTTTAATCCTATACGCTCGCCACCAGTAACTGCATTCCAAACTCTAAAAAAGCTAGAAAATGCTAGATTGCGACCAAAGGGCTTCAAATATTCTGATCCCTCACCTACTACATCTAGCTGAAATCCTTTAGTAGGCGTAATTTCATAGGTTGCTTCATTATACAAACTGCAGGCCAGACCAAGAGTGTCAAAGCCAGAACCACAGTTAGCAGAGGTTGCAGGAACCTGAATCGTAACCTTATTCATACAACTCACTCCTTACGCCAGATTGCTATCTTCTACGCGAATTACACAGCATACCTTGTCCACTACAGGCAAGACATCTAAAATCTGCAAGGCCATATTGAGGCTTGTTTCAGCAACATTATGAGTAATAACTACAATCTCTGTTTGTTTATTAGGCTCATTCATTTGGATTACATTACGCAGACTAACATTTTGTGCCGCAAAGGCTGCAGCAATAGCCGCTAACGCACCAGGCTGATCTAAAACCTGCATTCTAATATAACAAGGCGCCTCTACTTTTTCTGGCGGGCAAATACGCTTCTCTTCGAAGCAGGTGCAATTAATACGATTAGTAAGACCATGCTTAATATTGCGTGCAATATCAATAACATCACCGCAAACAGCACTTGCAGTAGGCATTCTGCCTGCACCAAGGCCTAAGAACATAGCCTCACCAATGGCATCTCCATTTACAAAAACAGCATTGTATACGCCATTAACTCCTGCCAACGGATGATCTAATGGCAGCATAGTGGGATGGACACGCACACTTATACCATACTTAGGATCATTTTTAGCTATAGCTAAAAGCTTAACAGCATATCCCATATCATTAGCATATTTAATATCACAGGCCTCAATGCTTTCAATACCTTCTACTTCAACATCATCAAGGCTGACTCTGGTATTAAAGGCAATGGAAGCCAAAATTACAATTTTTCTAGCAGCATCTAAACCACCAACATCTGCAGTAGGATCTGACTCCGCATATCCCTTTGCCTGTGCTTCCTTCAAAACTGCTGCATAGCTAAGATGGTCTGCAGTCATTTTAGAAAGCATATAGTTAGTAGTACCATTAACAATGCCCATAACAGAGGTAATCTTATTAGCGGCCATACTTGTTTTTAGAGGTTGAATAATAGGAATACCGCCGCAAACACTAGCTTCGAACATAAAATCAACATTATGCTCTGCAGCTAATGGAAACAGCTCTGCACCGTAACGAGCCACTACGTCCTTGTTGGCAGTAACGACATTTTTACCATTTGTTAAAGCCTGTGCAATATATTCCTTCGCAGGATGCTCGCGTCCTAAAAGTTCTACAATTATGTCGATGTCAGCATCATTTAAAATATCATCAGCATTATCTACAACATGATATTTATCGCCAAACTCCTGATGAACCCTCTCTGGATGACGGTCCAACACCTTAGTAATGCGAACAGGTACGCCAACCTTCTTCTCAATAATGTCAGCATTCATTTCCATAACCTTCAGGAGACCGCCACCAACAGTACCAGCACCTAAAAGGCCAACATTAATAACTTCTTTCATACGACCCTCCACCACAGGCTCTTTTACTTATTATACTTGACCTAAAACTTCCAAACGTTTAACTCCGTCAATCATACGCAGCTTATCCAACAAAGCCTCTAAATCAACAGTAAGGTTTTTAGTCTCAATAGAAATAGTGGTATTAGCTACACCTTGTAGAGGAATCCCTTGGTTAATAGTCATAATGCTACCGGAATCATCAGCAACAGTATTCAGAACCTTAGACAATACGCCAGATTTGTGCTCTAACAGCAAAGATAAGGTAATGATTTTTTCTTTGCTTGCTTCATAAAACGGAAAAACAAAATCCTTATATTTGTAGTACGCGCTACGGCTCAAACCCATTTTTTCAACAGCCTCGTTAATGGTTTTGATCTCACCACGCTTTAAAATTTCTTTAACCTTAATAGTTTTCTTAATCGCCTCAGGTAAAATTTCCTCGCGAACTAAATAAAAAGTAGATTTATCAGTCATTGTACATGTCCTCCTTATCTGTGGAATAATTCTTGATATATTATAGCACTGTTCTTGTAAAATGTACAAATGATTTTTTGTAACTAAGATGAAAATTAATTTTACCGGTATATTTAGTCATACATGTTACACTTTAACGTTTTAATGTAACTTTCGAAAGACATTTACTGGTTTGTAGTACCATATATGACAACATATAAAATATATAGAATACTCTATTTTGTCAAATTTTATTATTACGCTTATATTATTACCTTTATTCTAATTGTATAAACTGTAACAGGTTAACACTTTCATTAATTAAAATATTGTCTACTCTATCGTGTTTGATTAAGTCTTATTATTAGTACTGCCTTAATGCGTTATTCTGTTTTATTATATCAATGCAGTAAATGCGTAAATTTTTAATAGTTTCTTTTCTCCAACATCCTATATTTTATATATTGTACTCAACTTTATTATAATATTGTTATTTTCTATATAGACTTTTGACTATAGAATTATTAGGAATAGCACTATTTGCTTTAATAAAGTATTCATAGTTACTTTTTCTCTATATGCTATTGCTTAGTTGAAATAATTTAATGTTAGTACTCATAACCTATAAATATCCACTAAAACATAAAAAAGGAACGACCGAAGCCGTTCCCTTAAAATTGCATATTATTTTTTGAAATCCTTTGCATTACCTGGTTTAATCTTACTTTCTGTACCATTCATAAGACGAGAGATATTCTCCTTATGACGTACAACAACATTCATACCAGCTACCACGCACAAAGCAATGTAAGGTAATGGATAACCAAAATACCAGCTTGCTATAGGTGTAAGAATAGCTGCCAAGATTGATGCCAAAGAAACATAACGAGTTAAGGCTACTACAATAATCCAAAGCAACAATACTGCACCTGATGTTTTAGGCAAAAGGAAAACCAAAATACCTAAACCAGTTGCAACACCTTTGCCACCTTTAAAGCCCAAAAATATGGAATAGTTATGACCCAGCAAAGCACCTAAAGCCGTAGCTACATCTAAATAGGGACTATTGAAAACGTAATGTACGATAGCTACTGCTACAATACCCTTAACCATGTCAGCAATTAAAACCAGCAGAGCTGTTTTACTGCCTACTGTTCTAAAAACATTAGTCGTACCAATGTTTTTGCTGCCATACTCGCGAATGTCAATTCCAAAAAAGGCCTTTACAATCCATAAGCCACTGGGAACTGAACCGCAGACAACGCCTAGGAGAAACCCCAGGACATAGTGTAAGATTCCTACTTCACTGATCATATTTTATCACCCGTTCTTCTTATCTACTATTCATCCTCGTTTTTACCGCGAATGATTAAATGTATGGGTGTACCCTCAAAACCAAATGCTTCACGCAGCTTGTTTTCCAGATAACGCTCATAGGAGAAATGCATTGCTTCAGGAGCATTAACAAAAATAACAAATGTAGGCGGCTTAATCTTAACCTGAGTTACATAAAGAATCTTCAAACGCACGCCTTTTTCTGTAGGTGTGGGATTAATTGCAACTGCATCAGCAATAACCTGATTAAGAACACTAGTTGCAATACGCATTGCATTCTGCTCTGCAACGTAGGAGATAACCTCAGGCAAACGATGAATACGCTGCTTAGTCATTGCAGAAACAAATACTACAGGAGCATATTGAAGGAATACCAGCTCCTTACGCAGTGTTTCAGTATAGCGCAAGGTAGAAGTATTATCCTTGTCATACAAATCCCATTTGTTAACAACTAGAATAACGCCCTTGCCTGCCTCATGTGCATAACCGACAATACGCTTATCCTGCTCAGTTACGCCTTCTACAGCATCAAATACCATTAAAACAACGTCACTACGGTCTACAGCACGCAAGGAACGCATTACACTATATTTTTCAATAGGCTCATCAACCTTAGCCTTACGGCGCATACCTGCAGTATCAATGAACAGATAGCGTTGACCATTGCGTACTACTGGAGTATCAATAGCATCGCGAGTGGTTCCTGCTACATCACTTACAATGGAACGTTCTTCTCCCACCAATGCGTTAAAAATAGAAGATTTGCCTACGTTAGGACGACCGATAAGAGCAACCTTAATTTCGTCATCGTCTTCCATTTCACCTGCGGCATTAGCATCAGGGAACTTTTCAACGACAGCATCAAGCAAATCGCCCAATCCTAAATGGTTACTAGCAGATACAGGAATAGGCTCACCAATACCAAGATTGTAGAATTCAAAAATATTCATCTCCTGCTTAGGAGAGTCTGCTTTATTAATTGCTAAAACAATAGGCTTTTTAGATTGACGCAAAAGGCGTGCAACCTCTTCATCTTCAGTAGTAATACCTGCACGAGCATCGCATACAAACAGAATTACATCTGCCTCTCTAATTGCAATCTGTGCCTGTTGACGGATGGATACTGCAATAGCATCCGCATTCATAATTTCAATACCGCCGGTGTCAACCATCATAAATTCATTATCAAGCCATTCTGCAACAGCATAAAGTCTGTCACGTGTAACACCGGGAGTATCTTCAACAATGGAAATCCTGCTATTAGCAAAAATATTAAACAATGTGGATTTGCCAACATTAGGACGTCCAACTATAGCAACAATAGGTTTTGCCATGTCTTATTACTCCTTTTCTAACATATTTTAACTCACAACGAGCAGTTTAATTTTAATGGTCAATACCATTACGGGAAGAAACACCCTTATGGAAGTAATGCTTTACCTCCTGCATATCAGTTACTAAATCCGCGGCCTTTATAAGCTCCTCTGGAGCACCACGACCAGTAGTAATGATTTCTAAATTCTGTTTATGCGCTTTCAGAAAATCAACTATTTCTTCCGTTGGCAGCATTTTAGTAGCCAGAACAATATTCAGCTCATCTAAAATAATGATATCTGCTTCTTTATTGACGATTGCTTGCTTTGCTCTTTCCCAGCCATCCCTACACATTTTTAAATCAACAGGGTCAGGATTTTGGAAATTGACAAAAGCATCTCTACCAACCTGCTCCAATTTGAAGCTGGGAAGCATACTTGCTGCCTTAGCCTCACCATATTCAGGGTCATCCTTTAAATAGGACAGCATCAGTGTTTTTAAGCCATAACCAGCTCCACGAAAAGCTACGCCCAAGGCAGCAGTAGTTTTTCCCTTGCCAGTTCCAGTATATACCTGCAGCATATAATCACCTTATCCTTCCACTAAATAATGTAAAAGCTCCTTTGCACCTACAGCAACCTCTACCTTAACAGGACAGGCCTTTTTAAACTCTTCAAACGACATATCATCCAAAAATAATTCATCCTTATTTAGGACAACAGCAGGAAGAATAACCCTTTTTCCCTCTTTTGCCGCCTGCAAAATATCGCCACCAGTCAAAAGACCAGTAACATTTACTCTACCACCAAAAAATTTGTTGGCAACCGGATAAAATTCATGGTTGGTACCCATACGTTTATTAAAGTCGTCCATTAATGGCTTCAGCACCTTATAGGCACCTTCACCAATGGGAATAAACGCATCTGGAGCTCCCTTAACCTCGCCCATTTTGGCAATAGTATCTTCCCACTCTTCTAAGAAGCTACGAGTAAGTCCAATGCCATTTTCAAGCTGTGGGAAGCCATCATACCATTCAGCTGGCGGAACATCTTTATCAGCCAGAAGATAAAACTCATCACCAAGGTATACAAAAGATGCTCCAGTTTCCTGACGGCATTGCTTCTGCCAAGCAGTTACCTGCTCAACGACAGCTGTAGCTTCTTCCTTAGTAAAGCCACGCAGCTCATGCAATTCTGCGCGATTTTTAGTAAGGCCAACTGGTACAACAGCCATAGTTAATACACCAGGATGACGAGAATATAAATCAGCAAAGGTTTTTGCTAAGATCTCACCATCATTATATCCAGGACAACAAACAATTTGAGTATGCACCTGAATACCTGCATCTAACAGACGCTGCAGCTTATCTAAGAGCTCGCCTGCAAAACGGTTATTCATCATCTTGCAGCGTACCTGAGGATCTGTTGCGTGCACAGAAACGTATAAGGGACTCATATGAGTAGAAATAATACGTTCAAAATCCTCATCCTTCATATTAGTTAAAGTAATGAAGTTACCGTACAGAAAGGATAAACGGTAATCATCATCCCTAACATAAAGACCAGGACGCATACCGGGAATCATCTGATCAACAAAGCAGAAAATACACTTATTATAGCAGGTTTTCACCTTGTCGAAAACAGCAGATTCAAATTCAAGGCCAAGATCCTCATCAGGATATTTTTCAATAACTACATGACGTCGTTCACCAGCTTCATTCTCAATTAGCAAGTCAACCTGGTCATCAGTAGTATAAAAGCTTAATTCAATTATATCTTTGACCTGTACGCCATCAATCTCGCACAGCTTTTCGCCAGCCTTAATACCAGCAGACTCTGCCAAGCTATGCTTGCGTACACTACTTATCAAGCCAATCATAAAAACTCCTTATATAAGAAACACTAATTCGAAATTAAAACACAAGTTATCAATTTATTATAGCATATTCCTTCTGTAATTACCATATAAATGATGTGTATGATTAGATTTATGTATTAGTAAAAAATGCGCAACCACTGCTTAAGTGATTACGCATTTAGTTAAGTATATGAAATTTACCTTCTGCTCCTAGAAATACCGCTCAGCTTATAGCCACGGCACTCTATGAAGTCCTTTGTTTCTCCTGTGATGATAAGGGGAGCTTGGCGTAGGTCATAAACCGTTTTACAGCCTAGCAGCGCCAAATATTTAAGTAAGCCCTCTGCCATCTGCAAAAGATATTCCCCTGCAGCTTTAACATCCTTCTCGATTACAAGTCTAAGAACGGGGCCTGTAACACCTACTAAATCAGCACCTAAGGCAAACGCCCTTACAGCATCTGCTGCAGTTCTGATACCACCACTTGCCATAAGAACATCATCCTTAGTAAGTGCTTGCGAAGCATCAATAATGCTCCATGCAGTAGGCACACCCCAGCCTGCAAAATCATCACTTAAAGCAACACCTGCTCGTTTAGCTTCAATAGCAGGAAAATTGGTGCCACCCGCGCCTGCACAGTTAAAAACCCTAAAGCCCTTAGACTTACATAATGCATACTGTTCAGCAGCAATACCACAGCCTGTTTCTTTAATAATAACAGGTACAGAAATATACTCCCTAATGGCAGCAATATTATCAAGCATTCCGCTATAATCCTTGTCTCCCTCAGGCATAAATAGCTCCTGAGCCGCGTTAAGATGAATTTCCAGAGCATCTGCATCAAGCATATCTACAGCTATTTGAGCCTGCTGAGGAGTAGCCAAGGCACTCATGTTAGCGAAAACAATACCATCAGGATTATGTTGACGAACAACCCTATAGCTGTCTAAGCCAACACCATCTCTAACTGCGCCAAACTGAGAACCTACTGCCATGGGAATGCTACATAAAGCAGCAACCTGAGCTAGCTTAGCATTAACCTCTGTTACTGCCTCTGTACCACCTGTAATAGCATCAATAAAGAAAGGAAAACTAAAGTCCCTTCCTAACATTTGCCCAGAAACAACAATGTCTGCCGGATCAATTTCCGGCAGACAATTGTGTAAGAAACGGAGATCTTCAAAATGAGTGCCAGCGGGTCCATCGCCAAGCTCAAGAGCATACTTAATATGTTCTAGCTTACGTTGTGCACGCTGCATCTATCTTGCACCTCTGTATTAGTCTTGTTTCAGTTGTTCGGACAGATCTTGAGTCAGACCGCCGGATTTTTTGCCCATGTAAGAACGAACTTCAGCTTTTTCAGCATCACGTTTGATTTTGGAGATGCTCAGGCCGATTTTCTTGGAATCCAGATCCATTTTGATAACTTCAGCGTTAACAACTTGGCCCAGCTCCAGAACGTCTTCAGGTTTGTTGATACGCTCTTGAGCGATTTCAGAGATATGAACCAAACCTTCTACACGGTCGCTGATTTTAACGATAGCACCGAAGGGCAGGAATTTAGCTACTTCAACTTCGATGATGTCGCCAACATGCAGTTCTTTAGCTTCTGCAACCCAGGGATCTTCTTGGGTAGCTTTGATGGACAGAGCAACACGTTTTTTCTCGCGATCGATTTCTTTGATCATTACTTGTACTTCGTCGTCTTGTTTAGCAACGTCTTCAGGTTTTACATTGCGGTCCCAGGACAGCTCGGTGTTGTGCAGCAGGCCAACCAGGTGCTCGTTGATTTTAACGAACATGCCGTATTCCATAACTTTAACAACTTTACCGGTAACGATTTGACCTTCTTCGATGGAGTCATAAGCAGCTTCTTCAGCAGCAGCGCGAGCTTCACGAGCAGCTTGAATACGAGCTTCTTTAGCTTCCTTCCAAGCTTTGTTCTTAGCTTCTCTTTCAGCCTTCAGCAGGTCGCGACGGGAAACAACAATGCGTTTTTTCTCCAGGTCAACTTCGATTATTTCAGCTTCCAGTTCTTGACCAACATAGCCAGAGAAATCTTCTACACGGCGCAGTTCAACGTGAGAAGCAGGCATGAAGCCTTCTACACCTTCAACAGCTACAGCCAGACCAACGATGCTGTTGGATTTTTTGTTTTTGATTACGCGCAGAACCTTAACGGTAGCAGGACGTTTTTCACCTTCAGCCAGCTCAGCAACATTTTTCCATGCAGCATCGCGCTCAGCTTTTACCTTGGACATTTCAATGAATTCGCTTTTGCCGCTAGAAGCAACAACTTTAACTTCAACAACATCGCCTTCTTTGATGGTGTCCAGCAGGGTTTCAGCAGTGCCGCCAACTTCCCACTCGGAGAAAGGAATGTGGCCTTCTTTCATATAACCGAAGGATACGTAAACGCCATCATTGTTAACTTTAAAAACTTCAGCTTCTACAACTTTACCGTTATATATTTCTACCTCCTCTGTTGCATTCAACAATTCTTCAAAATTTTCCATGTTTTCCATTGCTATAATAGCCTCCTTAATTAAACGGTCGGGAGTTGATGCTCCTGCCGTGATTCCAATTTTGTGACATTCCCTAAACATCTCCACAGAAAGCTCGGCTGCTGTTTCAATGTGATAAGCTTTTTTACATTTTTCTGCCACCAAATCATACAAGTGCCTTGTGTTTGCACTATTACGACCACCGATGACAATAACAGCATCACATTGCTCTGCCAGCTCTAAAGCTGCCTTCTGACGCTGCGAGGTAGCCATGCAGATAGTTTTGTCAACCCGATATTCACCAGGTCTTTGTTTCTGCAACGCTTGCAAAATAGCCTCAAATTTCTTCAGCTCAAAAGTAGTCTGAATGATTACTCCATATCGTTCCTTTTGAGGGACGTTAGAAACATCTTCTATATATTCTACACAGATAGCGTTTTCTCCTGCCCATTTTAAAATACTTTTTACTTCTGGATGATTTTTTTCTCCAATAATCACTGGAAAATATCCATCAGCAGCTGCTTGAGCAGCTTTTTTTTGTGCTAGACGCACATTGGGACAGGTTGCATCAAGGATTTTAAGCCCCAACTGTTCTGCCTGTGTATATATCTCTGGACCAACACCATGGGAGCGAAAGATTACTGTCTCTCCTTTAGTGAATTCCTTTAAATCATCTTTACATGTGATTCCCTGTTCCGCCAGCTCTTCTATAAGCTGAGGATTGTGAATCAACGGTCCATAGGTACCACCCTGAACATGCTGCTGTGCAGCCTCTTGTGCCAGTTGTACAGCACGCTTTACCCCATAGCAAAAACCACAATGCTCGGCAACTATTATTTTCATGCATCCTCACCTGCCTGCAGCTTAGCTATACGGGACATCATTTCCTCAGTCATACTGTTAAGCAGTTCCTTAGTAATAGGTGTATCCTCTGGAAAATAAATAGGCTTACCAAATCTTACGGTAACCTTTGGCCAGATACGACCATGTCTTCTGTAGTCAGTGCCAATTACGCAGGTAGGAACAATAGCAGCCTTTACCTTGCTTGCCATCATCAGAGCACCGGGCTCAGCCTTTCCAAGCTTACCAGTCTTACTGCGAGTACCCTCTGGAAAGATTGCCAAAACCTTTCCATCCTGTAAAATTTCAATACCATGCTTAATAGCTGCTCTATCAGCGCCGCCACGACGCACAGGAAAAGCTCCAAGGGTACGAATAATAAAGCCAAATACAGGGAAGAAAAGCTCCTGCTTAGCCATAAAATGTACCTTACGAGTTGAACAGGTGCCAATTACAGGCGGATCCAAAAGACTCAAATGGTTGCTGGCAATAACTAGCGGACCATCTTTGGGAATATTTTCAGTACCCTCGTAGCGCATACGCAATACGACGATAAAAATTAATTTCAATAATGTTTTAAGAGCGGAATAAATCATTGTTCGCGCTCCTTCACCAGATTTTCAATATATGCAGCTACCTGGTCAATGCTCATATCAGAGGAATCTAGATAGACAGCATCCTCTGCCTGACGTAACGGACTAATAGCTCTTTCGCTATCCTGTTTGTCACGATTAGCAATATCTGCCTTTAGCTGCTCTAAATCAACCTGCTGACCCTTCGCAACCAGCTCCTTATAGCGGCGCATAGCACGCTCATCAACAGTAGCTGTTAAAAATACCTTCAGCTGAGCATTAGGAAATACTACGGTACCAATATCACGGCCATCCATAAGTACGCCACCGCTTTCGCCCATACGGCGCTGCTGATCAACCATAGCCTCACGCACAGCGCCAATAGCAGCCACCCTAGATACTAGTGCTGTTACCTCCGCACTGCGAATAGCCTCTGTAACCTCAACGTCATCTACAAAAACGCGATTTACACTTGCCTCAGGCTTGAACATAATTACCATAGTATTAGCCAGCATACTAATATAGTCTTCATCAAAAGCCTTGCCTGTTTGTAAAAACTTCCAAGCAACACTACGATACATAGCGCCAGTATCAATATAAGCATAGCCAATTTTTTCTGCTACCATTTTAGCAATAGTGCTTTTTCCTGCACCTGCAGGACCATCAATGGCAACAACTATCTTTTTCATCACAATCACTCTTCTCTAGAACCATTACGGCCCCTTTTTATTGTGCGGCAGCTGCCCTTCCTGCAGCATATCCGCTAGAGAATGCAGCCTGCAGATTAAAGCCGCCGGTGTAACCATCAACGTCCATAACCTCGCCTGCAAAATACAAGCCTTGAACCAGCTTGGATTCCATAGTTTTAGGATTAATTTCCTTTACAGAAACACCACCAGCAGTAACAATAGCCTCTGCAATAGGACGAGTTCCAGTAATAGGAATAGAAAATCCCTTTAGGGTTTTCATAAGTCTATGACGCTCTTCACGTGAAATTTGATTTACATATTTCTCTTCATCAAGGAATGCCATATCGCAAACCACAGGAATAAGACGCTGAGGAAGCAAGTCCTTCATGCCATTAACCAATTGCTTACGACTATATTCCACAAAATCACGCTGAATTCGTGCATCTAGCTTAGCCTCACTTAAAGCAGGCTTTAAATCAATAATAAGCTCTACATCCTTGCCATCGCCAAGAGCCTTGGCTGCTAAATTGCTCAAAGAAAGAACAATAGGACCAGAAACTCCAAAATGAGTAAAAAGCATTTCACCAAATTCAGTACCTAGCTTTTTACCATCTCCCCAAAGAGTAGCTTCGACATTGCGTAGAGATAAGCCCTGCAAATCATCTACATAGGGATAATCACTTTCTAGGGGAACAAGGGACGGCTTTAAAGGAACTATGCTATGACCAGCTTTTTTTGCCAGCTTAGCACCACTGCCATCACTGCCAGTACCGGGATAAGACGCACCACCTGCTGCTAAAATTACAGCATCAGCGGCATAAAAGCCATCTACAGTCTTAATACCTGTAACAGCACCATCCTTAACCACAATATCAATAACCTTTTTATCTGTTAAAAGCTTGCCACCTGCTTGAGTATATACCCTTACAAGAGTATCAACAACATCTCTAGCAGTGTCACTAACGGGGAAAATTCTTCCACCACGCTCCACCTTAGTAGCAAGTCCATTACTTTCTAATAGCTCTACTATATCATCATTTGTGAAGCCGTGTAAAGCACTATTCAAAAATCTGCCATTTCCAGGAAGATTTTTTATGATTTCTGGTAATTCACAAGCATTGGTAATATTGCAGCGACCTTTACCTGTTATTAACATTTTTTTGCCAGGAACACGCATTTTTTCAAAAATTGTGACCTTAGCGCCATCCTGTGCAGCTGCAATACCTGCCAAAAGACCCGCAGCACCTGCACCAATTATTGCTACATTAATCATAGCTTAGCCGCCTTTTTCAATTGGGAAAGCTCTTGTTCACTTAAAGGACGACATTTGCCACGTCCTAAATTATTAAGCTGCAAGGGACCCATTTTTATGCGCTTCAGTTCACGTACCGGAAAGCCAATAGCATCACACATACGACGAACCTGACGATTACGACCCTCATGAATAGAAATATCAAAAAGGGTTGCATTATGCTCGTGATCGTAATCACGTAAATTAACAACTGCGGGAGCAGTCATGCCATCTTCAAGCTTAACACCAATGCGAAGCATATCTAGCTTTTCATCAGGAATAATGCCTACGCACTTTACTAAATATGTTTTATTAACCTCATGACTGGGATGCATCAAAGCCTGCGCCATTGCACCATCATTAGTCAAAATTAATAAGCCTTCAGTATTATAGTCCAAGCGTCCCACTGGAAAGACTCTCTGAGGCAGATTTTCTACAAAATCTGCAATACTACGTCTATTTTGAGGATCGTTCATAGTAGTTACTACTCCACGAGGCTTATAGAACATATAATAAGCCTTCGCCTCTTGAGCAATAGGGTTGCCATCAACTTGGATGCGACATTTAGAAGCATCAAATTTAACGCCTAGCTCAGTTACTACCTTGCCGTTAACACGAACACGACCTGCTGTAATAATTTTTTCTGCTTCTCTACGGGAGGCTACACCTGCTGCCGCGAGAATTTTTTGTAAACGTTCTTCCATGAAGTATTTTCCTTAAAATTTATTTTCCGCTTTCTTCAGAACCATTTGACTCTAATATCTCTATATCATCATTGTAATGCAACACCTGCTGTACTACATCGGCTTCTAAATTTTGAACCGCATCTGGACGAGGAAGCTCATCAAGAGAGCTTAAACCAAATACATTCAAAAATTTATCAGTTGTAGCATACAGGATAGGATTACCAAGAGTCTTTTTACGTCCTGCTTCTGCAACTAAATCAAGCTCCAATAAAGTATTGACAACACCATCAACCTTAACACCACGAATTGCCTCCATTTCAGCACGTGTAACTGGCTGCTTAAAGGCAACAATAGCCAAGGTTTCCATAGCTGCATTAGTAAGCTTGATTTCCTTCTTTTTACCCATGCTACTAAGCATTCTATAATGCTCAGGTTTAGTCACCAGCTGATAGCCACCGCCAACCTCACGCAGCATCAATCCTCTACCCTCGTCCTCATAAACTTGGGAAAGATTTCCTAAAAGCTCCCATACCTGAGGCTTTTCCAGTTGCATAATAGCCGCTATTTCCGCAACAGAAAGAGGCTCGCCGGCTGCAAAAAGCACGGCTTCGAGAGCACCTGTTAGTTTATCATAAAGCATGCTCTATTCTCCTCCCTTAGCAAAAACATATATAGGTGCAAATCGCGCTGATTGATTAATCGTTATAAGTCCCATTTTTAAAAGCTCTAACACACCTAAAAAGGCTGCCACCTTTTCCCCAGGAACTCCAGAGGAAAAAAGCTCATTCAAGATAAAACCCTGTGGCTTCTTTTGCAGTCTTTTCAAAATAGCCGCCATCTTATCCTGAACGCTAAAAGCCTGAGGCTCAATGTAGGCTGCTGGCTTATTTTCACTATTAACCATTGATGATAAGGCCTTGAGCAAAGCTTCTACACTATAACGTGGCAAAACACGCTCACAAACATCAGCAAACATTGGTCTACGTTGATAGTAGCGTTCAGCCTCCTCCTTCATAACGACTAAAGAGGCTGCTATCTGCTTAATGCGCCTATATTCCACCAGCATCTCTACCAGCTGTTGACGAGGGTCAACCTCATCCTCTTCATCTAAAACAGGAACCTTAGGAAGCAGCATACGTGATTTAATCTGCAACAATGTTGCCGCCATAACTAAAAACTCGCTTGCAACCTCCATATCAAACTCGCTTAAATTTCGTAAATAGCTGATATATTGCTCTGTTATAGAAACAATCGGAATATCATAAATATCTATTTTATCCTTTTCAATCAAATGCATTAACAGGTCCAGGGGACCCTCAAAGGCACTGAGCTTAAGAGATAAATCAGTCATAACCCCTTATTACAGAACATTCATAGCTGCTTTAATTTCTGCCATGTTCTTTTCAGCTTCCTTACGAGCACGTTGAGCACCAAACTCAAGTACTTCCTTAATGTAGCCAGGTTTTTTCTCCAACTCGGAACGTTTTGCATGAATATCAGCCAGCATTGCGTTCATTTTAGCAGCTAAGCATTTTTTACATTGCACACAGCCAATTTCACCAGCACGACATTTAGCTTCAATATCCTTGCTTTCCTCAGTATTGAATACCTGTTGGAATTTGTATACGATACAAACATCAGGATTACCCTTATCAGTCTTTTTAACGCGTTGCGGATCAGTGGTCATCATGCGCACTTTTTCCCACATTTCTTCAGGAGATGCACCAAAGGGAATAGCATTGCCATAGGATTTGGACATTTTGCGACCGTCGATACCGGGCAGAACCTTTGCTTTAGAGAATACTGCTTGAGGCTCAGGGAATACATCCTTATGATACAGATAGTTAAAGCGACGTACCATTTCACGAGTCAGCTCTAAGTGAGCAGATTGGTCTTCACCAACAGGCACACAGGTTGCCTTGTACAGCATAATATCAGCTGCCATTAAAACAGGATAGCCAAGGAAGCCGTAGGTGTGTAAATCCTTGCCGCTGCCTTCCAGGTCTCTAATCTTGTCCTTATAAGTAGGAACACGCTCCAACCAGGACAACGGAGTATTCATGCCCAAAAGCAGCGCCAACTCAGCATGCTCTTTAACATGGGATTGTATAAAGATTACGTTCTTTTCAGGATCCAAACCAGCACTCAGCCAGTCAATTGCCATTTCATGAATATTATCCTGCATTTTAGAGGTGTCTGCATAGGAGGAAGTAAGAGCGTGTAAGTCTACAATAGAGAAAAAGCACTCATACTCGTTTTGCAGACGCACCCAGTTCTCCAGTGCACCCATATAGTTACCTAAGTGGAAACGGCCAGAAGGCTGCATACCACTAAAAATTCTACCTTTGTTCATCATCAAAGACCCCTTTTTGTTAATATTATAGTTGTAGTCGTGTTTTCTACAATACCCCTCTCTCAAGGCAAGAAACAACACGATAAATTACCAAAATTAGAATATTATTCCAAGAATATTGCTAACAATTCCCATATATAAGCCAGCTAAAGGATTAATAATCATGCCAATGACACCAGTAAACACCAGAGCCAGCAAAATATACATACCGTACTGACCTACAAAGGAATCATATTCCCATGCCTGCTTTGCAGGAAGCAAGGTGCACAAAATTTTTGCACCATCCAGAGGCGGAATAGGAATAAGGTTAAAGAACGCAAACCATACGTTATATAGCTGCATCCACAACAAAAATTGATATACGCCCTCACTCAGCATACCAAAGCTTTGCATAGCAGCAGCAATAAGCGCTGCCAAAAAGCATACAAAAAGGTTTGCCGCAGGACCAGCCAAGGAAACCTTCAAAATACCGTCTCTACGATTACGAAAATTATTAGCATCAATAGCTACAGGCTTAGCCCAGCCAAAACCAACTAGCACCAAAAGCAAACCACCCATTATATCAAGGTGAGCCAAAGGGTTCATAGTCAAACGTCCCATATATCTTGGAGTGGGATCGCCCATAGCATCAGCTGCTTGTGCATGTGCATACTCATGAATAGTTATGGCAAAAAGCAGTGCCGGAACACGAAATATCATGGAGCCAAAATCTAACATTTATTAACCTCCGAAAAACGAATAAACTAATTAATATTACATATTATAACACAAGCAGCCATAAAAAGAAAACGGAATCGCCCCACTTCTAGTGACGATTCCGTAAATTATTTTTATTTACCTGTAAAAATCGGATTACGTTTTTCATAGAAGGCTGCAATACCTTCTTTGCAGTCATCAGTACCCATCAAAAGCGCCTGGGTTGTTTCCTCAATAGTCAGCACCTCATCAAGAGTCAATGCAGTATTATTGAGATATTTTTTAATCAAAGATATAGAAAGAGGAGCACTAGTCGCTAAACGAGTCGCCATTTCATAAACCTTTTCACGAAGAGCCTCCTCCTCGTAAATACCATTAACCATACCTAGTTTTTCTGCAGTAGGAGCATCAATTAAATCAGCAGTAAACATTAGCTCTTTTGCCTTTAGTAAGCCAACAGCCTTAGGTAAGAAATACAAACCGCCGCAGTCAGGTATTAAACCAACCTTGGAAAAGCTTTCTGCAAAACGAGCCTTAGCAGAAGCGTATACTAAATCACATGCCAGCATCAGATTAACACCTGCGCCTGCTGCAACACCGTTTACATAAGCAATTACAGGCTTTTCAATAGTTGTAAGACGCTTCGCAACATCGCCGACCTTAGCAATAAAAGCCTTTTTATCAGCAGAAGACTCAATGCCATTTAAATAGCTTAAATCACCACCAGCACAAAATGCCTTGCCATTACCAGTGAGAACTATAGCACGCACATTACTGTCAGCCGCAGCCTTAGTGATTGCATCGTGCAAACCGTCAATTAAGCCACCATTCATAGAATTAAGACTTTTAGGACGATTCATGGTAATAGTAGCAACATTGTTTTCAACAGCATACAAAACTTCGTTTTCCATTTGCAGCACTCCTTTGCAATGCTTTATTGTTATTTATCATTATATCATATAAAAAGGCTTCATACAAAAAAATACCACTTCCATAACGGAAGTGGATTAAGCCTATTTTTTCTTTAATTCTGCAAAAAGAAATTCGTTTTTAACTTTGATGTAGGTGCCCTTCATGCCTAATGACTTGGTTTCAATAATACCTGCACTTTCAAATTTACGCAGCGCATTTACAATTACAGAACGTGTAATACCAACTCTGTCAGCAATCTTGGATGCTACTAAAAGTCCCTCATCACCATGAAGCTCACCTAAAATACTAACAATTGCTTCCAGCTCAGAGTAGGACAATGTAGAAAATGCCATCTGCACCATTGTCTTTTGTCTGGTTTCCTCTGCAACACGTGCTTCTCTTTCGTGCAATATTTCTACACCAAGAACAGTAGCAGCATATTCAGCTAAAAGCAAATCCTCATTATCAAAATCATTGTCGTATTTAGCAACAATCAACGTACCAATACGCTCACCATTGCCGTAAATAGGTACAACAGTTGTCTTTTTATCCATGAATATACACTTGGTATCATTTACAAAGGAGCAATTCTGGTCCTTATGAGGAATATTAGCCAAGGTATCCTTTACATCCATAATAAAATCAAGATATTCCTTCGGAAAGCATCTTGGATTTAAAACCTGCTCTCTCATAATAGGACATTCAAATTCATGAATTAGAGAATATCCCTTTAAATTACCCTTGCGGCCAACAATGTAAATGTTAGCGCCAATTACCTCCTTTAACAGACGTGCAATTGCGTTAAATTCTACCTTGTCTCCCCTTTGCAGCAAACGGTTGATTCTTCTAGTTTTTTCCAACAATTCCATAATAACCCCTCCTAAAATCAAATTTAAGCACGCGGATGATTCTTTCGATAAACAGAAGCTATACGCTCAGTTGTAACATGAGTATATATTTGTGTTGTTGACAGATTAGCATGTCCCAACAGCTCCTGCACAGACCTCAAATCTGCACCATGCTCCAAAAGATGAGTAGCAAAGGTGTGTCTTATAGTATGAGGACTGACATTTTTACGTATCGCCAGCTGTGAAATATATTTATCTAGGATGCGGCGAACGCTTCTGTCAGTAAGAATGCCTCCACGGCTATTTACAAAAACATATTCGTGCTCCTCGTTATGCTTAAGCATTATCTCCCTACGATATACGTAGTAGGCCTGCAGCACCCTACAGCAGGTGTTGCCTAAAGGAACTATCCGCTCCTTATTACCCTTGCCTAATAACAATACAAAACGATTAGCTAAATCAATACGCTCCAGCGTTAATCCTACCAATTCAGAAACACGACAGCCCGTAGCATATAAAAGCTCCAATGCAGCAGCATCGCGCCTTCCCAATGGCTTTTCATCAGGAAGTTGCAACAACTCTGAAATCTCTAGCTCATCTAAGAACACCGGCAAAGGTTTATCTAATTTAGGAGAACGCACCTTAGCCAAAGGACTATAATCTACAAGGTTTTCTCTTAACAAAAATTTATAAAAGGAACGTAATGCAGAAATATGACGAGCAATAGTACGCCGTGCGTATTTTTTTTCATTTAATACAGCTAAATATGCACGAATATCCAACTGACCTATCTGACGCCATTGACAGCCCACAGAATAGCGTTGGTCTATAAAAGAGATGAAGTGGTTAATATCCCTGCGATAATTAGCAATAGTAAGCTCTGAAGAATTCTTTTCTACTTCAAGATATGTATAAAATTTTTCAGTTAAGCCTATTTGAATATTATCCATAGTCATTTCCTTATATTTTAAGATTATCATAAATGAAATTTACTAGCAAGTAAAAAATCATTATGCTCCACTACTGTTTATAGGGTATAAAAAAGCAGTGCTTAACTAAAGCACTGCTTCTCCATTGAATCAGCGTAATTAAATTACACTAATAATCTTAGACCTGCATATAAAAATTGTCAAGAAATTTAGAATATTTTTCTTTTACTTTTCCAGCTCTTTTTCAGCAATAAAGCTATCCAAAGCCTCTAAGGAACGCTCTGCCAGCTTTGCATTTTTCTCACGTTTTTTACGAATACGAATTTCCAACGGAGGAATAATGCCAAAGTTTATATTCATAGGCTGAAAATCTTCTATTTCAGGATTACTGATATAGTTAGCCAGTGAACCATGTGCAGTTACTGCAGGAAACTCTATAGGCTCCAGCTCCATAGCAGCACGTGCAGCATGAATACCGGCCATTAAACCAGATGCTGCAGATTCAACATAGCCCTCTACGCCAGTCATTTGGCCAGCAAAGTAAAAGCGTGTATTACTCTTTAAGCAGAAATGATTGTCTAAAAGCTGAGGAGATTTAAGATAGGTATTTTTGTGCATAACACCAAAGCGTACAAACTCAGCCTTCTCTAATCCCGGAATCATGCCAAATACACGGCGCTGCTCAGGCCATTTTAAATGAGTTTGGAAGCCAACAATATTGTACAAGGACGCAGCAGCATTATCCTGACGCAGCTGTACTACAGCATAGGCCTCCTTGCCCACTCTTGGATCTACCAAACCAACCGGCTTTAAGGGACCAAAGCGCATGGTATCCTCGCCACGAGCAGCCATTTCCTCAATAGGCATACACGCTTCAAACACATCATGCTCAAAGTCCTTAACAGGAGCGCTTTCTGCATTACAAAGCTCATTCCAGAAGGCAATATATTCCTCTTTAGTATAGAAAGGACAGTTTAAATAGTCAGCGCCACCCTTATCATAGCGAGAAGCACGATATACCTTGTCGTAATCAAGGGAATCTGCAGTAACAATTGGTGCTGCAGCATCAAAGAAGTGACAGTAATCCTCGTGGAGCATTTCTTTGATATTAGCAAAAAGTGCCTCCGAGGTAAGGGGTCCACTAGCTACAATAACGATACCCTCTAATTGCTCCAAATTGGTTACCTCTTCATGGATAACCGTTACCAAAGGATGATTTTTAACAGTCTCAGTAATAGCAGCAGCAAATCCGTCACGATCAACAGCCAGCGCACCGCCAGCAGGTACCTGATGCTCGTCAGCCTTAGCTATAATCAAAGAGCCTAAATGGCGCATTTCCTCCTTGAGCAAGCCAACTGCGTTTTCTACATTAGCCGCACGAAGAGAGTTGCTGCAAACAAGCTCAGCAAAATAATCAGTTTTATGAGCATCACTGCTCTTTACAGGACGCATTTCGTGAAGAATTACAGGAATTTCACGCTTTACAAGCTGCCATGCTGCCTCACAGCCTGCCAACCCAGCGCCAATAATATGTATAGGTTTCATATATACCTCTATTCTTTAAATTCTTTTATGCTTCATCAGCAGGCTTAGTTTTTCTAGTACCAGCTTTAGAAGTAGTAGTTTTTTTAGTAGCTGCTTTAGCAGCTGTCTTTTTAACAGTTGCAGCTTTCTTTACAGTGGATTTGGAAGCTGTTTTTTTAGCTGTCGTTTTCTTAGCTGCAGTCTTTCTAGTAGCCGTCTTTTTAACATTCTTTTCTGCTACAGTTTCTACCGTAGTGTCAGATTTAGAAGTACGTATAGGTCTTGCATTCTTGCACTCTGGATTGAGACAATACTTCAGCTTACGACCGCTTCGTTCCACATGCTCACTCATCAGAGAGCCACAATCAGGGCATTTTTCCTCAATAGGCTTATCCCAGCTTACAAAGCTACATTCAGGATATTTTTCACAGCCATAGAAGGTTTTTCTGGTTTTGCTCTTACGCTCAACAATATCAGCACCACAAACAGGGCAAGCTACACCTATTTTCTTTAAAATAGGCTTTGCATTACGACAGTCCGGGAAGCCAGGGCAAGCCAGGAACTTACCAAAACGACCATCCTTAATAACCATTTCACGACCACATTTTTCACAGAAAACTCCTGAAGGTGGTGGTGGCGGCGGTGGCGGCAACGGATTTGGCTCTACATCCTCCAAGTATGTATAGATATCACGAATGATATCCTTTTTGTCCACCTTATGCTCAGCAATCTCATCCAATTGAGACTCCATCGCTGCAGTATAGGGAATATCAATTAGGCGTGAATAGTTCTCGGTAAGCCAACCATTTACCTTAACACCTAATTCGGTTATCAGCAGCTTTTTTTGCTCCTTTGCAACATAGCCACGGTCCTGAATAGTTTGGATAACGGTTGCATAGGTAGAAGGACGACCAATACCCTTTTCCTCCAGCTCCTTAACTAAGGATGCTTCTGTAAAATGTGCAGGAGGCTCGGTAAAATGCTGTTCAGCAGGCAATAGCTTATATAGCAGCAGCTTAGTGCCCGCCTCTAAATAAGGAACCTGTTTATCCTTTTCTTCGTCATCCATCGCCTTAGCATTCAGCTGCAAAAAGCCTGCAAACTTAAGAATGGAGCCACTAGAACGCAGTTGATAATCACCAGCGTTAATCAAAAGAGTAGTTACATCATATACTGCATCACTCATTTGACTAGCAACTGCACGATTCCAAATCAATGTGTACAGTCTAAGCTGGTCACGAGTAAGGTGTGCCATCATTTCCTCAGGAGTGCGTAAAACGCTAGTCGGGCGAATAGCCTCATGAGCATCCTGAGCATTTTTCTTGCTGCTGTAGTAGTTGGGCTTTTCAGGACGATATGCTACACCATATTTAGTTTCAATATATTCTCTAATTTCATGGATAGCAACATCAGCTAAACGAACAGAGTCAGTTCTCATATAAGTAATTAAACCAACCGTAGCTTTACCAACATTTACGCCTTCATATAGCTGCTGCGCAACCATCATAGTCTTTTTAGCAGAAAAGCCTAGCTTTTTATTAGCCTCCTGCTGCATGCTAGAGGTAGTAAAAGGCGGCACAGCGTGACGCTTGCGCTCCTTTTTAGTAGACTCACCTACAACATAATCAGCCTGCTTCAAAGCCTCCTCTGCTGCACGAGCCTCCTCTGCAGTATGCATTTCTAGCTTTTTGCCTTTATACTTTACTGCATCCGCTTCAAAAATAGGTGCCTTTGCATCTTCTCTCAGCTTAGCACTCAAGGTCCAGTATTCCTGGGGTACAAACTCTTGAATTTCCTTGTCGCGGTCTGCCACAATCTTAACTGCAACAGACTGTACACGACCAGCACTAAGACCCTTGCGTAAAGGCCACAGCATAGGACTAATCTTATAGCCTACGATACGGTCAATAATACGTCTTGCCTGCTGAGCGTCAACCATATTCATATCAATAGTACGTGGATGCTTAATGGCATCCTTAACCGCATTACTGGTAATTTCATGAAACTCAATACGACAATTTTTATCCTGGTCTAATCCCAAAATATTAGCTAAATGCCAGCTAATAGCTTCGCCCTCACGGTCAGGGTCAGTTGCCAGATATACTTTATCTGATTTTTTGGCTAAGCCCTTCAGCTCTTTAATCAAATCGCCCTTGCCGCGAATATTAATATATTTAGGTTCAAAGTCATTTTCAACATCTACACCAAAAGTACTTTTAGGTAAATCACGCAAATGCCCCATGGAAGCCTTTACAGTAAAGTTTTTACCTAAAAACTTTTCTATAGTTTTAGATTTTGTGGGAGACTCCACTATTACCAAATTTTTAGTCATTAGTTCTCCTCCTAGCTGCGACGGTAGCGCTGCATTTGGTCAACCTTAACCAAGCCCGCTACCTGCATTTCTAACAGCTCTATACTAACAGCAGTAAAATCTGTATCACTTTGCTCAACAAGCTCTTCCATCGAAAGTGAGCCCTGACTAAGCAGCTCCCACAGCTTTCTACCTAAGGGAGATACACTGTCTGGCAGCGTTTTTTCCTGCTGTTTTGGTTTTGTTTCTCTCTTTTCTTCCTTTGATATGCTATCGATAGTCATATCAATTGTAAATAAATCCTGCTGTGTCGCAGATGGTTCAAGCAAATTTTTCCAACCAGACACATCCTCCAAAACATCCTCTGGAGAATCAACAAGCTTAGCACCATTACGAATCAAATCGTGACAGCCAACGCTAGTCCCATCAAAAATATTACCTGGAACACAATAAACATCCCTGCCTTCATCAGCAGCAATATTAGCAGTAATTATAGCACCACTTTTTCTAGCAGCTTCAGCAACAATTACTGCTGCTGATAGGCCTACAATAATACGGTTGCGAGCAGGAAAGTTCATAGCCAAGGGCAAGGTTCCAGGAGCATACTCCGAAATAACAGCACCCTGCTTACATATTCTAGAAAACAGCTCTAAATTTTCAGGCGGATACGCTTTATCCAAACCGCATCCTAAAACTGCTACAGTTTTGCCACCAACACGCAGACTTGCCTCGTGAGCAGCAGTATCTACACCTCTAGCGCCTCCACTAATAACAGTTATTCCTTCCCTGGCAAGAACCCCGGCAAAAACGCCAGCAGCCTTAATGCCATAGGAGCTAGCTTGTCTAGAACCAACAACTGCAGCTCCACATAAATCAGCAGGTAAATTTCCTTTGACGTATAGTATCAGGGGTGGGTCGCTGATATTTTTCAAACAGTAGGGATATGCTTCATCAAATATTGATAATAGCTTTACGTTATTTTTACAGCAAAACTTATAGATAAGCTCCGGTAAAGCATTATTCCTATTATTAACAAAGTTTTCCACCTGGCTTGCTCTAACTAGCTTTTGAGCCAAAAGCTCTTCTGCGGATGCCTTAAATACAGCCTCTGCTCCACCTAACCTAGCAATTAATGCTGGCAGCTTAGCTCTGCCAAGACCAGGAACTACAGCACAGATAGCAGCTAAATAATATACGTCCTTCATTACAAAAAAGTCACTCCTCTTGAGTATTATGCAGTCAGAGCCAACTTCTCGCCACAGCCGTCATAATATTTATTATTTTTCTACCATTATAGATATGAACATGGCAATAGTCAAGTGTTGCAAATTTTACAAAGTAAAAAGGCTTCCACGCGGAAGCCTTGAAACAAGTTGATTTTTATCCTATACAATAAATAAAATTTTATTTTTCAGGTAACTTACTAATGATATATTCGCAAATATCCTTAGCTGCATTAGGTTTACCATAAAACTGATGTGGTACACTGCTATCCATCCTCATATTAAGAACGCCTTCTACCAACTGCTCCAGATTATGGGCCACATAGGCATGACAGTGACGATGCAGGAAGGCTGCATTTCCGGCCTCCTGACCTGGCAATGGCTTATAAATCAAAAACTGCAAATCACTAACCATAACCTCTGCGGCAGTTAAACCACCAGCCTTAGTAATAATCATATCGGCTGCAGCCATCAGCTGCGGCACATCCTCACGAAAGCCATATATCTCCAATAAAGAACCATAACGCTCCTTAAGACGCTGCGCCAATTTTTCATTACGTCCGGTTATGGCAATAAGACGAAGCTGTGGCACTTTTTTCTGCAGCTGTTCAACAATCTCCTCCATAGGCAGCAGTCCTTCACCGCCGCCCATAAGCAAACACACCTGCTGTGTATTATTCCACCCAAAGCTTTTACGACACACGTCCTTATCTAAATGCAAATATTGCTGACGTACAGGAATACCATAAGCAAAAATCTCTGCATTGCATTTGATTTTCTTACGCAGCAGCTCATTGCCAATAAAATAAGTATTTACTCCATCAACAAGCCACCAACGATGTACAGTAAAGTCTGTTATAACTGCTCCTAACCACAAATTGGGATGTGTTTCCTTATAAATGCTGATAATGCCAGCCGGAGTAGCATGAGTAGCAACTACTGCATCAGGCTTCACCTCTTCCAAATAAGACTTGGCCAACCTTGCCAAAATTCTGTTCAGAATAGAACGAAGCCACAGAGAACCGCTTTCCCTATTGCCCCATTTATAGGCAACTTCGTAAAGCCAAGGACATATTTCTAAAATTTTAAGATAACAGCACAAAAATGTATTACCTATAAATCTTGGAAAAAAATCGAAAACATTACCATGTATAACATTAATATCTGACTGCTGCTTTAAAACCTGCTCTAGTGCTTCAGCAGCCAGTTTGTGACCTGAACCAATAGGAGCCGAAAGCAGCAATACCGTGTATTTTTTCTTCATTGCAATATCAACCCTAATAATTTTATTGAAATAACTTGAATAATAAACGCTAATATTGTATCATATTTTTAATATATTCAACAGAGAAATCTCTGTGACAAATAAAAATTGGAGGATCTGAAGATGACAAAACGCTTACCTGTGGAAAGCTTTGACTTTCCGGTAGATAAAATTAAAGCCGGCTATTACACTGATGCTTATTTTCTCCGCTCTGAGGAAATCTTAAATGGTGACAACCACCATCCACGCGTTTTAATGCAGATTTTCCCCCGCGCTAATGTAGTACTTTGTGGTATTGATGAAACTATTGCATTACTGAAAAAATGCTCCTTTAATCCTGATAATTTAGTTATTCACGCTCTCCATGACGGTGACGAGGTAGAAGAATGGGAAACCGTAATGACTATCGAAGGCGACTATGCTGACTTTGCTCATCTGGAAACCCTATATCTTGGTGCACTGGCTCGTCAAAGCCGTATTGCAACAAATGTTCGTAAAGTTATTAAGGCTGCAAATGGCAAGCCTGTTTTATTCTTCCCTGCTCGCTACGACATTTTCCAAACTCAGGAATCCGATGGCTATGCAGCTAAAATTGGTGGTCTGAATGGCTTCTCCACCGATGCCAATGCCAAAGCCTGCAATGGTAAAGGCTTAGGCACCATCCCCCACGCTCTGATTGCTGCCTACAATGGTGATACTGTTGCTGCTACTGTAGCCTTTGATAAGTACGTTGATCCTAGCATTGCTCGTATTGCACTTGTTGACTTTGACAATGACTGTGTAAATACCTCCTTAGCAGTTGCTCGTAAGCTTGGTAAAAAGCTGGTTGGTGTACGTCTTGATACATCTGGCAGCATGGTTGATAAGAGCTTGTGGACTCAAATTGGTACCTTCAAGCCCACTGGCGTATGTAAAGAGCTGGTTTGCAATGTACGTAAGGCGTTGGATGCAGAAGGCTTTAACCATGTTAAAATCATCGTTTCCGGTGGCTTTGATGCAGCTCGTGTAGCAGCCTTTGAAGAAATGGGCGTACCCGTTGACACCTACGCTGTTGGTTCCAGCTTCTTTGATGGCAACATCAACTTTACTGCTGATATTGTTAAGGTTGATGGTAAGGACTGTGCTAAGGCTGGTCGCCGCTACAATCCTAATCCCCGTCTTGAACTTGTTGAGTAATTTTCAAAAGCACTGCTCTTTAGCAGTGCTTTTTTTATCCATTCTATGCATGGAGGTTAAATAATGAGCCTTAATTCTACTCCCTCAGGTGAACGTATTCATATTGGTATTTTTGGTCGACGCAACGCCGGAAAATCAAGCCTTATTAACGCTCTTGCAAGCCAAAAGCTAGCAATTGTCAGCAACTATAAGGGTACAACAACAGACCCTGTTTATAAGACCATGGAGCTACTTCCTTTAGGTCCTGTCATGATAATAGATACTCCTGGTATCGATGATGAGGGCGAGCTAGGTCAGCTCCGCATAAGCAAAACCTATCAGGTGCTCAATAAAACAGACATTGCCCTACTTGTTGTTGATAGCAAGGCTGGTTTAGCTGCTGAAGATTTACAGCTATGGCAACACATGCAGAATAAAAAAATACCTGCAATACTTGTCTTTAATAAAGCTGAGCTTTTAGAAGAAATGGAACAGGCTCTTTTGACAGCAGCAGCACTGAAACTGACTAAGCAATGCTTCTTTGTCAGTGCGGTCAATAATACGCAAATTCATGAGCTGAAGGAAGCTATTGGTGCTCTTAAACCCAAAGATACAGAAAATCCTCTTATTAATGATATCTTAAATCCTGGTGATGTGGTAGTACTAGTAACGCCTATTGATAGTGCTGCTCCAAAGGGACGTTTAATCCTGCCTCAGCAGCAGGTATTACGCAACATCATTGATAAAGGTGCAATAGCCATAGTCACTAGAGAAACAGAGCTAAAGAGCACTCTTGAACGTCTAAGTGCACCACCGCAACTTGTAATTACAGATAGCCAAGTCTTTGGTAAGGTCAATAAAATGCTGCCACCCGAAATTCCCCTAACCTCCTTTTCCATTCTGATGGCACGCTACAAGGGAAATCTTTATGATGCTGTTAAGGGTGTGCGCCAGCTGGATAATATTGACAATGGAGATAAAATTCTTATTAGTGAGGGCTGTACCCATCACCGTCAATGTGGTGATATTGGCACCGTTAAGCTGCCAGCATGGATAAAAAACTATACCAAGTCAGAGCCAATATTTGAATTTACTAGTGGCACTGAGTTTCCTGCTGATTTAAGCAGCTATAAAATGATTATTCACTGTGGTGCCTGCATGCTTAATGAACGCGAAATTCAACATCGTTATCAATGTGCAAACACTCAAAATATTCCCATTACTAATTATGGGATTGCCATAGCCTACATGAACGGAATATTACAGCGTACCGTTGCTCCCCTGCCTAAAATAGCACAGCTATTAAATTCCTAAGTCAGTGTTAATTTCATAGCACCTCTTAGCTAAGCAAACAATATAGTAGCTGTACTGATTTTACAAGCTATTGAGCAAAAATGAATGCCATATACATTTTCTTTAGCAAATATAACAAAAATGCTAGGTATAAACAAATACAAAAGCACGAGTCCTACTATGAAGGTAAGACTCGTGCTTTATTGTTTTTATTATAATTTATAACCTATTATTGCTTCCAGTTATTAACCGGAGCGCCCAAGGGCCAGAAGGTACGACCATAGAAATTATTCAGGAAGGCTGCACCTGCACCGTACAGAGATAATAACGCAATGCACATTTCTGCATAAGCAGCAATAGCATGAGGAGCATGACCGCCAACACCCCATGCATCCAGTGCCAGGCAAATCAGCAGAACGTCAATCAGAACCATGTCAGCAAACAGGAATAAATTAGCAGAGGATGCAGCAATGGTACCAATACATGCAAAAAGGAAATAAGCAAAGAATGCAAAGCCAATTGCCTTTGCATCTACACCTGCAGCAAGACCTGCGCCAAAGGTGCCAGCTTTAATCATCCAGCTCATACCAACTGCAGACCAAAAGAAGCCAAAGGCACAGAAGATGGTGCCGCCAAAGATATTCTTATGGCAATAATCGAGAACACCGGCTAAAAGTTGGGCAAAAGAGCCACAGAAAAGTGCCCAAGGAAGAACCCAGGATACATCAGATACGATGCCCATTTTTTGAGCAGATGCCACCATGGTAACCACGGCAAGACCGAACAAACCTAACGGTGTCGGGTCGGCAAGGGAGATTTGAACATGTTGCGTAGAGTTATTGGTACTCATAATACGCCTCCTTTATTTTGGAATAATTATTTTGCATGAATACTATAACCTAAATAGCTTATCTCCGTCAATACATGTTACACAAATTTTGTTAAAATTGAAAAGAGTGAAAAGTTTTGCAGTCGCAACATTTTCCTTATGGAATTAGTAGCCTGCAAAAATACTAAAAATGCACTTATTTGAATAAATATTGAGTTTTTCTCGTTAACTAATTGCTATAAAAAAGAAGCCGGATAATATTTTATCCGACTTCTTATAAATTACTAAGCTATTTCATTCTTTCCTTCAGCATATCCGCAGCAGCACACAAAGCAATAATCATCGCACTTGGTCTGGGAGGACAGCCTGGAACTATAATATCAACAGGAACGACATCGCTAACCTTACCTACTATAGCATAGGTGGAACCATAGGTATTGCCACCTGCTGCACAGGCACCACATGCCATTACTAGCTTAGGCTCAGGCATTGCTGCGTATGTCATTTTAAGTGCCTGCTCAAGGTTACGGGTAACAACACCAGTGACCATAATCATATCTGCATGACGAGGAGATGCCACAAAGGCAATACCAAAACGATGTAAATCGTAAATAGGATTGCTGGTAGCACCCATCTCAAAATCGCAGGCGTTACAGCTACCAGCATCTAAATGACGCACATGTAAGCTTCTTCCTAGCTTAGCCTGAATGGTATTACTAACCTCAGCCTGAGTTTGAACCAAAATTTCTGGTAGTGCCTCTTTGGCTGTATGATACAAGCATTTTTTTGCACAAGCCTCTACACAACGACCACAAAAAATACACTTGCTATAATCGATAGAAGGTCTTCCATTAACAAAAGACATTGCCTGCACAGGGCACGCTGCAGAACACAAGCCACATCCATTACAGCTGGTGTTGACATTTAACTGACCACGCATACGCTTATGACCAGTAGTACTAATTGTTTCTGTAGCAATTTTACCAGCTAAAATTGCTTCTAACATCTTCAGCATCTTGTCAACCTCCTATCTATCTATACATGCATAGCATAACTCAAAGCTTTTATTAATCAAAGGAAAATCAGGAATAATATCACCCTGAACCGCTACAGTTAAAGCAGGCCAGTTGGGATAAGATGCAGAACGTACAAATAATCTATCAATTCTACCCTCTTCATCCAGCATCAGCCAATGAACATTATCTCCACGAGGAGATTCACTGATACCCCAGCTTCCCTCCAAGGTTCGCAGATGACCTAAATCTACGGATAACTGTGTGCCACTATCACGACGAAGCTTGCTAATAAGCTGACGTACAAGCTTAATACTCTCCTTAACCTCGCCAATACGCACCTTGATGCGGGCTTCAACATCGCCACTATGCTCGGTAATTACATCAAATTCCAGCTCATCATAAATGCCATAGCCCATATCCTTACGACTATCACGAGTCATACCGCTTGCTCTTGCACCAACGCCTACCATTGCTAAATCAAAGGCGGTTTCTTCACGTACGTGACCAGTTGTACGAATACGGTTGATAAAATTACTTTGCTCCCACATAATGTGCACCATATCGTCATAAACATGGTCCACCTTACGCAGAACATCAATAATTTCCTCACACATATATTCTTCAATATCAGCAGTAACACCTCCAGGAATAATCAATCCGCGTAAAAAACGATTGCCTGCAACCATTTCGTTTAATTGCTGCAAATATTCCTTTAAACGAGCACCCATACTGATAATAGGAGAAAAGCCTACACCAGCGCAGATATTGCCAGTATCACCAACATGGTTATATAAGCGCTCCAGCTCTGCTGCTAAGGTACGAATAAGCCAAGCACGATAAGGCACTTCAGCATCGGATAGCTTTTCTACTGCCTGGCAGAAGCTTAAAGTATTGGCTACACTGCAAGCACCACAAATGCGCTCTACGATTGGTAAAGCCTCCATCGGAGTCAAACCTTCAACTGCCTTTTCTATACCACGATGAGTAAAAAACAGCTTAGCATCCAGCTGCAGCATAGCTTCGCCAGCCTGGCTAAAGCGGAAGTGACCAGGCTCGATAATACCTGCATGAATAGGTCCTACAGGAACCTCAAAGGTTCCTTCGCCCGCAGAAGAAAGCATTTCATACTTACGGCTACCACGAATGTTAAAATCCTTAGGATATTTTTTTAGTAACGGATGAAAGCCTACAGGAAAGCTTTCATGTAAAACAAGCGGTCTTAAATCAGGATGTCCCTCAGGCTCAAAGCCAAACATGTCATGAAGCTCTCTTTCATACCAGGCGGCAGCAGGCAACAATGTTGTTAGAGATTGATACTGCAGTCCCTCCTCTAAGGGAAACTCTGCCTTTAAGGTATTTAGGGAGCGTTTTTCAGCATTATAGAATAAGCAATAAATTGCTAATCCTCCACCACGTTCAGTTTCATCGGCGCCGAACATAGCAGCCAAGGGATATGTACCACCGTTGCTGCAGATATTAGCAGCACCACGTAAATTTTCCGGTTTTACCTGCATTGTATCAGCCTCCTATAATCATAACAGCATGGTCAAGCATATTACTTACCCAAGGAATATTTTCAAAGCCTGCACCAATAATGCAGGTCAACAAAAGCAGCACTGCTAAAACAGGAACATCAATTCTACCAAGCAAATCGCCTAAAGGCTCACGCTTAGCCTTATCACAGAGCATACGCATTGCATGGTACAAAATACCAATCAATACACCTGCTAATAATATGATAAGTAAACCACCAGCAAGCCAATGACCTTCCTTAAACATAGCAGTCATAATGTAAAACTTACTAAAGAACAAGCCCATAGGCGGCATACCTAAAATGCCTAAAATACCTAAAAGCCAAAAGGTAGCTGTATGAGGCACGTCCTTAATCATACCATGGATACGCATCATATTTCTTGTTTGGTACTCCTGAATAATAGTGCCTGCAATATAGAAAAGTACAAATTTAATCAAAGCATGGCTATACATATGTAGCATTACTGCTTTAAGGGAAAAACAAGTAAATACACCAATACCAGCAATCATAATGCCAATGTTTTCCATTGAGGAATATGCCAGAATACGCTTAACGTCACGCTGTACAACCACAAAGGGCACAGCAATAGCAACTGTCAGCACAGCAAAAAAGGTTAGCATACCACTCATCAGCTCTACACCAGCAGTAGGCAGCAAAATAACAAGATTACGCAGTAAAACATAAATTGCGCAGCTGCATAAAGCACCAGAAAGCATACCACTGGTCAAGGAAGGAGCCTCAGCATAGGCATCTGGCAGCCATGTATGCATAGGTGCCATGCCTGCTTTGGTACCATAACCAATAACAATAAAGAGCATTGCCAGCTTAGTCATAGCAGGATCTAAAAGATGAGCGTTTTCATATAGATAAAGCCAGCTCAATGCTTTTTCAGAGCCTAAGGCAGCAATCTGAGCATAGTACAAAATAAGGGTACCCAATAACGCCAAGCAAATACCAACAGTACAAACCATTATGTATTTCCAAGTTGCCTCTAAAGCAGCTCTTGTAAATTTAAAGGAGATTAAGAGAGCAGATATCAAGGTGGTAGCCTCAATTGCAACCCACATCAAACCAAGGTTCTTAACTAAAAGCACAATGAACATGGTCCAGCAAAAGAACTGCATCAACGCAAAATAACGTCCAGTCTGTAGCTGTTCACCCTTTAAAACACCGCAACGCTCCTCACGAACCAGATAAGAGCGTGCAGTCCAAGAGGCAGCCAAATATAAGGTGGTTATAATAATCAAAACCCAAACATTCAGTGCATCCAGATAAAAATACTCACTGTTAAATGGAAGTGCCGGATTAAATTTATAAACCAACATTCCCACGCAGCCACCTACCGCAGTCGCCGTCAGACGATGAAGCCAGTGGAGAGTATTGTTATTAAATTTGCCGGTCAATGCCAAAAGTGCACACACAGGTGGCAGACATAGCAGCATAATAATATATTCCAACATACTTTTTACCCCTTCAGCTTATCCAACACGTTAGTGTCCGTAGTCTTAAAGGACAGACGCAGGCGCGTGGTCAAAATCACAAGAATTACTACAGCAATGAGCACATCAAGGAAAATGCCTAACTCGATAATCAAAGGCAGACCCTCTGTCATAATCAGTCCCAATAGATAGATACCGTTTTCCATGGTAATAAGGCCAATCATCTGCATAATAGCACGGCTACGCATTACCATCAAGGTAAGACCTGTCATAATCATGAACATAGAGCTGGCCACAATATCCCTACTCTCAGCAGTTGTCGGTAAAATACCATCAATAACCATATAGCTAAGGCCAAGAGATGCTGCTGCCACAGCTGTAGAATAGTTAACATTGATGTCACTGGCAATCTCTCGCTCATCGCGCAGCTCATTAACAACCTTCAAAATAGCGTAGGGAATAAAAATTACCTTGACTGCTATAGTCAAAATACCTGGCAAAAAGCCATGCAGTCCTCCGCCATGACTAGTACCAACAACTAAGCAGGCTGCTGCAATAATGGCAGATTGTACGCTAAGGCACAGTGTTGCTCTACGCAGCTCCATAAAGCGTGTCTGTAAAAAGACGATAAACATTAAACAAACTACTAAATATTCCATCGTCTACCCCCTACTGTGCTACAACAGCCAAAATTAACATAATTCCAGCTGCTGCTAAATATACACGTACCTTAAACAAACGCATTTTATTATTTAAGGTTTCCATAACACTAACTGCAGCTGCAGACAAAAGCACCTTAATAAGCACAGGTGCATCAATGGGCAGATACAGCATAGAGAATAAAATCAAGAAAACAAGCAGTTTAAGCTGGCTTGCCCAATGAATAAGTGCCAAAAGACGGCCAGAATATTCTAGAGTCATACATTCGTGAATCATGGTCAACTCAAGGTGAGTATCAGGGTTATCAACAGGAATACGGCTGTTTTCTGCTAAAAGGACCAGGAAAAATGCAATACCTGTAAGTACTCCTGCTACAGTCAAATTTACCTGGTCAGGACTAAGCATCATACCGCTTAAATCTGTACTACCTGTATGTAGAACATTAGAAAGGATAGCCAGCATAATCAGCGGCTCAACAAATGCTGCTACATAAACCTCACGGCTACCACCCATACCACCAAAGGCTGTTGCTGCATCCATGGAGGAAACAGCCATTAAAAAACGACCAAATGCCATCAAATAAACAAAAACAAATACATCGCCAAAGGCTACATGACCACCTAAAAAGTTAGGCAGCATACAAGCAGCAGCTAAGGTTGTAATGAAATAAACACATGGTGCAATACGGAAAATCATACTAGTGTATGGAGTCAGCATAGTAGGTTTATGCCACCATTTCCAAATGTCATAATACTCTTGAAAAATGCTTGCTCCAACTCTATTTTGCATCCAGGCCTTGCATTTTTTGACAATTCCTGTAATCACAGGCGCTGCCAATAAAAGCAGAACTGCTTGGGTCAAGCACAGTGCTAAATTGAGCAAATCATTTTGAAAATTCATCATTTATACACAGCCCCCCAAATCAAAACTGCTACCATAGCAGCCATTACATAACCAACATAAAGACGCACACTGCCCTGCTGCAAGCGGCGCAACACAGCAGAAATTTTTACAAAACGCTGTTGAAACGGAGCATACAGCTTTTCGGTAATCATATCTGGAATTTCAAGCTTATATGAAAGCTGACGTCCAAAATATGCATGGTCCTTACGCACATAGGTAACCTGACGCTTAGGCTTCAGCATATAATCGAATGCACGACGTACTGGCTTACTAAAGCCAATTGCTGAATACTGTTGGCGTTCGGTAGGATAAGTACCGCAGTTCCAAGTTACATCCTCATCAACAAAGGTTTTAGAGCTAGATACGGCAAAAAATACTGCAACAGAAATAATTGCCAAAAGCACCAAAAGCATCAAAGGATTAAATGTAACAAAATTACCGCTGCCACCCCAGCCTAGACTACCTATAGCAGTTGCAATAAATCCAGTATCCAGTTTAAGTGCACTGCAAGCTGCCCATAGCACAGGTGTAGGATATATACCACACAGTATAACTAGAACACTGCTTACTCCCATAGCAATAAGCATATAAAGGTCTGCTTCGTGTGCATGTACCGCAACCTGACTACGTGCACGTCCCAAGAAGGCAATACCAAAAAAGCGTACAAAGCAGCCCAAAGCCAATGCACCTGTAAAGCCCAATAGGATAAAGGCCAAAGCAGTCCAAATACGAATATCATGGGTAGTAGCTGCAGTAGACAAGGTAATAAAGCTTTGTAAAGCCAGCCATTCACCAGTAAAGCCACAGGTCAAAGGCAGCGCTGCCAATGCCATTGAACCAACAAAGGTAAAAATTGCAGTATAGGGCATTTTAGTTGCTAAAGCACCAAAAAGCTCCAAATTCTTACTGCCTGTACCATGCATAATACTACCAGCACTCATAAACATGAGCACCTTCATAATAGAATGGTTAAAGGCATGCACTAAAGCAGCAACAAAGCCAATCATATACCAATTTCCGCCAGCTAAAACCTTCAAAAGCATACCACAGCCAAAGGCAGCGAAAATCACACCCATATTTTCTACAGAGGAATAAGCTAAAATACGTTTAATATCTGTTTCCATCTGTGCATAAAGTACGCCCAGGAATGCAGACACGCAGCCTACCACCATAACTATAATGCACCACCAGTAATTCCATTCTGGCATAAAATCCAGAATAAAACGACCAAAGCCATACAGTGCAATTTTTAGCATAACACCACTCATCAATGCGGATACATGGCTGGGTGCTGCCGGATGAGCCTTAGGCAACCAAACATGCAAGGGAACTAAGCCTGCTTTTAAAGCAAAGCCAATAAATGCTGCCGCAAAAACAGCATGACGCCAACCGCCCTCAAGAGTATTGTTAGCCATATCAGCAAAGCTGAAGGATGGACTTGCAGCACCGGTAAGCAGGAAGGCAATCATAATTGCCGCGGTACCAAGAGAGGTCATTACCAAATATTGGTAAGCAGCAGTCCAAGTCTCTCTTTTTTCAGATTCATGATTAACCAGAAGGAAGGAGGCTACCGCCATAATCTCCCAAAACAGCAAGAAGCTTAATGCGTCACCTGCTAAAAGCACCAGCACCATGGACATAATAAAAAGATTCCATAAGCCACCTAAAAGTCTTAAACGACTTCCCTCATAGCTTTTAGCATAGCCAAGGGCATAGATACTTGTTATAACACCTGCAATACCTGTTAAAAGCAAAAAGACAGCACTCCAGCTGTCGCAGGTCAGGCTATATGCACCCCATGTTAAAGGTACTATTTGAGCACCAAAAAACAAGCTGCCTGCTGCCATACCGGCAACAACTGCACTGCCTGCTACAGCCAGCAGATTAGACAGCCAATGTGCCATACGCTGCTGTTCATGGGGAAACAACAACGTTAGAACACCTACACCGTAGCATGCTACGGCTGTCAAGAACATTTCCATACTTAATCACCCGTTTTTTTAATTTGTTCACAGAATTGTCAATTTTATTATTATAACATATTTATCACTATATAGCCATATAAAAGCAGAAAATATGTGACATTAAGCACAAATTTTACATGAATATTACCCTTAAAATTAGCAAAAGCCCTATCACCATACAGTAATAGGGCTTTGGGATTAATTCACTTATTTAGCTTTTGCCAGAAATTTACCATACATTTCATGGTCTTCCTTCATCATTTGGTCAGCTTCTTCACCAACGATGCAGGTAGGATCAATACCTTGCTTCTTGAAGTATTCTTTAAATTCTTTAGATTCGCAAACCTTCTTAGCAGCATTACGCAGAACTTCCAGCTTTTCTTTCGGAGTATCCTTAGGAGCTACCAGAGTTGCCCATGCACGAATGGTCATGTCATGGCCCAGTTCTTTAAAGGTCGGAACATCAGGATAAATTTCAGAACGAGTTGCAGCCATTACAGCCAAAATTTTCAGGTTGCCAGCATCAACTTGGCTCTTGAATACAGAGGGATCAGCTAAAGTAGCATCGATATGCTTGCCTGCTAATGCAGCAGCAATGTCAGCAGATCCTTTCGGATAAGGAACGTGTTTAAATTGTACGCCAAACTCCTCTTCGAAGGACAAAGCAGCAATATGCCAGATAGCGCCGATACCAGAGTTACCCATTTGTACCTTACCAGGATTTGCTTTTGCATAAGCTACAAACTCTTCCAAGCTATTGTAGGGAGCTTCTTTAGTAACAATCAAAGCAGCAGGAGCAGCAATAGGTGCGCAAATTGCTTTGTAATCAGCATAAGTGTTTTTGCATTTTCCTTGATGCGGGAACATAGCCAGCTCAACGGTTACCATACCAAGGGTATGACCATCAGCCTTAGCATTGGCAGTTTCTACCATGCCGGTAACGCCGCCACCATCAGGCTTGTTAACAGCTACAAATTTGCTACCTTGCAGTTCTTTTTCCATGAACTGAATAAGACCACGAGCAGAGGTATCAGTGCCACCACCAGGAGCCTTAGGGATAATTACGGAAATATCACCATCAGCAGGATAAGCAGCCTTTTTTTCTCCGCCGCCGCAGCCAGCTACCATAACTGCCATGGTAAGCATAGCCATGAGGACCAATAAGATTTTCTTCATCAAAAATCACTCCTTATATAAAATTAAAATAAAGAAAACAAAATCATAGCGCTATTTCAGCTAGCGCAATATTCCTTCTATTGTAAGTGTAGCTAATATAAAGCTTGCTCTTACCAGAAACAACGGCAGGATAGGAAAACTCCCCCTCCTCCGTCTCTAAATCACAAAGTTTGCTCCAGCTTTCTCCATCATCACGTGATTTAAAAACACTTAAGGGTGAACGTAGCCCCCAGTTAGCAGCAACAGGATTACATACCAGATAAAGGCAGTCATCACTACCCCTTGTTAAATCTAAGCCGCTATTATTATTAACCAGCTCTGTTGGATAAGCATTGCACCAGGTTATACCACCATCAAATGAATCACTACGATAGATATAGCCTTCACTACTTCTTAATAGCATATGAACACTACCATCAGCAGACTCCCATAAACTTGGCTGAATAACACCACGTCCATAAAAAGATTGCTGACTAACAGCGATACTGCTTTCTGCAGTTTTTTCACCAGCTTGATACTTTAAATCTGCAATAGTAATTGGATTAGATAAGCTCCAAGTAAGTCCTTCGTCATCACTTCTATCTGCATAAGCCTTCCACAACCCATGCTCTGTAGAAGCACCTGCTAAAATTCGTCCATCAGATAATCTCAGCAGCTTATTTCTAACTGGTCCACGACCACCGCTAGTATCACCATCAACAAGCTCTCTAGGCTTACTCCAGCTTTTTCCATCATCCTCAGACTCCATAATAAAGGTTCTCCAAGAAGCAATTTGCTGTCCTTCCTTATAAAAAAGCACTAATTTATTATTAGCAGCCTTAAAGAGTACTGGATTCCAATTAGCTTCAGCACCATCTGCCAGCTTTTGCGGCACAGACCACAAGCCATCAATACCTCTGCGACTTATATAAATAGCCACATCTGCATTCCCCTCGTGAGTTCCGCCAAACCAGCAGCACAACAGCTCACCATTATTTAATTCCACTAAAGTAGACGCATGGCAAAAAGCTGTAGGTAGCTTATTTATAACCATTTCCTTGTGCATTTAATCACCATTCTAGAAAAATTCAAGCAAATTTACGTTAAAACTATGAAAATTTTCTGTAATTTACCTTTAATATTGTATCATATTTGTGAAACGGCGTAAACTACTTAATATATAAAAAAAGAGCCCATCCAAATGGATGAGCTCCTTAAAAGCTAAATTATTTGCGGATACCCAGTTTAGCAATGATTGCACGATAACGTTCGATATCTTTGCTTTGCAGGTAGTTCAGCAGACCACGACGTTTACCAACCATTTTCAGCAGACCACGACGAGAATGATGGTCTTTTTTGTTGGTTTTCAGATGCTCGGTCAAGTATTTGATACGAGCGGACAGTACAGCGATTTGTACTTCCGGAGAACCGGTGTCGCCTTCATGACGAGCGTTGTCGAGAATAAGTGCTTGTTTAGCTTCGCTAGTTAACATTGAGATTTCCTCCTAAAAATTAAAATTGCCATAAGCATAGCGGCCGTTGGAGTATCGCACCACCAAGCTTTGGTTCATACCTTAATAGTATACCATGGTATATGCTTCTTGACAAGATAAATGTTAAAATTTTAACACTAAAAGCATTATTATTTTTCTGCCTGTATAAGCTCCCTACATGTTTCTTTATCAGCAGCAAGCTGTTCCTTCAATGCGATAATTGAAGGGAATTTTATCTCGCCACGAATATGACGCATAAAAACAACAGTCATTTCTTGTCCGTAAATATCTCCTGAAAAATCAAAGATATTAACCTCCAAGCGTAGGCGCTCTACATCTCCAAAGGTTGGATTCTTGCCAACGTTGGCCATACCGTAATAGGTACTAGCCCCTAGCCAAACCTTGACCATATAAACGCCGCTCCTAGGAGCTGCCACGTTATAATCCTCCAACTCTATATTTGCTGTAGGAAAGCCTAGCAATCTGCCTCTTTCATTGCCATGAGCAACGGTGCCTGTAAGGCAATAGCTGCGTCCTAGCATTCTTGCAGCCTCCTCCATCATGCCATTGCCAATAAGCTGACGAATAGCCGTACTGCTTATTACAGTGCCATGAAGGCTGACTAAAGAACGTACAATAAGCTTAAATCCCATTTTGGCAGCAGAAGCAGCCAAGCTCTTACAATTTCCTCTGCCATATATACCATAGGTAAAGTTTTCACCAACAGTAAGGCAGCTATAATTTAAAGGCTGTAGCTTTTCTAAAAATGCTTCTGGCTCTAGCTGTGCCAGTGTCTTGTCAAAAGGAATATCTATCAATATATCCACACCTAGCTTTTCCAAAAGCTCTAACTTCTTTTCCTGAGAAATCAAAGAAACAGGAACAGCCTCTGGCTTAATAAAGCTCAATGGATGATTGCTGAAGGTAAATACTGCCAGCTTAGCAGCAGTAGCATTAGCCTGCTCTCTTGCCGCTAAAATTACATCCTGATGTCCTAAATGCAGTCCATCAAAGGTCCCCAAAGCGATTACACAGGGCGCTCCTACATTATGTAATTGTTCTAAAGCAGTAATTATTTTCATTTTATTTATACTTCCTCAGGCATTTTATAATGCTCTAAAATTTTTTCAGCCTTAATCATAGATTCAGAACAAATTCCTAGTCCTAAAAACTCATCTCCAGGACCAATAAGGACATAACGTCCATCACAAGTGCCAGCAATAGTAGTACGCACACCATTTGTAATACGTGCTGCCTGTTTGCCTGTTAGCTTAAGCTTTGGTAATTCTGCAACTGCAGTAATAGGCGCTGCACTACAGCCCTCTGGATTATCTGCAATTTCCTGCAAAGTGTAAGCATCAGCCAAGGTATAGCTGCCAACCCTTGTACGCAGCAAAAAGCTCATAGTACCACAGGTTCCAAGTGCTGCAGCAATATCCTCGCCCAATACTCTGATATATGTACCCTTAGAGCAATCAACGGCAACAGTAAAACGGTTATCCGCAAAATGTAATAGCTCTAGCTGATATATCTCTATTTGTCTAGGCTGTCGCTCTACCTCTACACCTTTACGAGCCAGCTCGTACAGCTTTTTACCATTAACCTTTAACGCAGAATACATGGGTGGAAGCTGCTGCTGTATACCTAAAAAGCTATTCAGAGTTTTGCGTAGCTCCCCCTCAGTAAGAGCAGGAACAGGCTTTTCCTCTACTACAGCGCCGCTGTCATCGCCAGTATCAGTACGCTTGCCAAGTGTAAACTCAGCAATATACTGTTTTTTTCCTTCAACTGCAAACTCTAAAAGACGGGTAGTCACACCCGCAAAAACAGGAAGAACTCCTGCCGCATCAGGGTCAAGAGTTCCCCCATGTCCTATTTTCTTTGTATGTAAAGCACGCCTTAAAAACGCCACCACATCGTGAGATGTCATTCCAGGAGGCTTTATTACATTAAAAATACCGTCCATTACATTACCTTGCCTAACTCTTCTAAAAGCTGACGTTTAGCCTCTTCAAGCGGAGCATTAATAGTACAGCCTGCAGCACGCACATGACCTCCACCGCCAAAGTGCAACGCAACCTGCGCCACATCGGTTTTGGAGGAACGCATGCTTACACGAGTAACCTCTGGTTCCACAGCCTTAAAGAAAACAGCCACGTCCACACCCTCAATACCCCGAGGATAGGAAATAAAGTTATCGGTTGATACATCTTTATTATAAAGATCATTAGACAGACTGATATAAGCAACTCTATCGTCAAAGGTAAAGGTCAGAGTCGGCAATACCTTAACCCACAGATCTACGTTAGCTCTTTCACGAACCTCCATAGCCTCTGAAATTTCGTTAGGTTTTGCTCCGGCATCCAAAAGCTTAGCTGCCATGTTCATGGTTCTGGAGGTAGTATTGGAAAAACGGAAGTTACCGCAATCCATACTAATTGCAGTATAGAAGCAGGTAGCAATTTCCTTATCCATCTCCCAACCCATTTCCTCAAACAGCATACACATTACTTCGCCTGTAGCTGCCGCAGCAGCATCAAGATAAAGATAGTCAGCAAAAAGTGTATTGGAAATATGGTGGTCGATATTCATCAAGACCTTAGCCTCAACCACCTCATTAACGATTCCGATACGGTCAGCTGAGCTGGCATCAATAACGCAAAGTACATCTGCCTCCAGCTTTTCACCAATAGCAGGACGCTTACAGCATTCGATTTCGGGCAGAAAGCCAAAAATCTTATTGATGTCATCATCAACAAATAAAGTTACCTCTTTGCCCTGCTGCTTCAGATAACGGCCTAAGCCTAAAGCAGAGCCAAGAGTATCTCCGTCAGGGCTGACATGGCAGCACAGAACAATTTTCTGCGCCGCCATCAGCATGGAACCGGTTTCCTTAAGAGTCAGTTCCTTACTCATCTTTTTCTTCCTCAATAGAAGGCTTTTCTTCTTGCTTAATCTTCTGCAGAATGCTTTCAATGTGAGCACTGTACTCCATAGAAGTATCTTTTTGCAGAATTAAGGTAGGTGCAAAGCGCAGACGGATGCGTTTTGCAATCTCGGTACGCATAAAGCCCAAGGACTTTTGCAGCGCCTTCCAGGTTTCTTCATGTTTTTCTTTAGGTCCATAAAGGCTAACATAAATCTTAGCATAGCTCATATCATCAGTAAGCTCAACACCGGTAACAGTTACAAACTGAATACGGGGATCCTTTACATCCATTAAGAGCATTTTGCTAATTTCCTGTTGAATTGCCTCTTGAACCTTTTCAACTCTTAATCTTGCCATATTTATAACCTCTAGCTATTAATCTACAGCAACCTCTTCCATATCATAAACCTCGAATTGGTCGCCTTCCTTCAGGTCACGATATTTTTCAAGAGTAATACCGCATTCATAGCCTTGTTGTACTTCCTTAACGTCATCCTTGAAGCGACGCAGAGAATCAATAACATCATCAAAAATTACGATGCCATCACGGATGATACGAACCTTAGAGTGGTTAGTAACCTTACCCTCGGTAACGTAGCAGCCTGCAATCAGAAGCTTAGAAATGGTAATTAGCTGACGAACCTCAATGCGGCCGGTAACAACCTCTTTGAATTTAGGAGCCAGCATACCTTTGATAGCAGCTTCTACATCGTTTAGAGCATCATAAATTACACGATAGGTGCGTAAGTCAACCTTTTCAGTTTCTGCAGCCTTACGAGCGTTAGCATCAGGACGAACATTGAAGCCGATAATAAGAGCGTTAGCCGCAGATGCCAGCATAACGTCGGACTCGCTGATTGCGCCTACGCCTGCGTGAACAACGGATACCTTAACCTCATCGTTTTTAATCTTCTCAAGAGAAGCCTTCAGAGCCTCAATAGTACCTTGAACGTCAGCCTTAACAACGATATTCAGATCTTTAATTTCACCGTCTTGAATACGTTGGAACAGGTCATCCAAGGATACCTTGGAATTCATCTTAATTTCCTCTTCCTTGCGTTTAGCAATACGTTTTTCAGCTACGCTGCGAGCAGTACGCTCATCAGTGCTGTCCAAAATATCGCCTGCTGCGGGAACATCATTCAGACCAAGAACCTCTACAGGGGTAGAAGGACCAGCCTTTTTAATCTTTTCGCCACGGTCATTAATCATTGCACGAACCTTGCCATAGCAGGTACCAGCAATAATGGTATCACCGATGTGCAGAGTACCACGTTGTACCAAAACGGTTGCAACAGGACCACGGCCCTTATCCAGCTGAGCCTCGATAATAGTGCCATGTGCAGGCAGATTCGGGTTAGCCTTCAGCTCTTGAACCTCTGCAACTAGCAGAATCATTTCCAGAATATCGGTAATACCGATTTTTTGACGTGCAGAAACAGGAACCATAATGGTATCGCCGCCCCACTCCTCAGGAATCAGACCATGCTCTGCCAGCTGTTGTTTAATATGGTCGGGGTTTGCACCCTCGCGGTCAATTTTGTTGATAGCAACAATAATGGGCACCTCTGCTGCTTTAGCATGGTTAATAGCCTCAATGGTTTGAGGCATAACGCCGTCGTCTGCTGCAACTACAAGGATTGCCACGTCGGTAACCTGTGCACCGCGAGCACGCATTGCGGTAAACGCTTCGTGACCAGGGGTATCCAGGAATACGATTTGTTTGCCTTGATAGCTAATTTTGTAAGCACCAATGTGCTGGGTAATGCCGCCTGCTTCACGTGCAGTAACATTAGTTTTACGAATTGCATCCAACAAGGAGGTTTTACCATGGTCAACGTGGCCCATAACAGTAATAACAGGCGGACGCAGAACACGTTTTTCCTCCGGATCGTCAACCTCAGGAATTTCGGTAGGATCCTCTTCGGGAGCCTTTTGGCCTACTTCAACGCCAAAGTTATCACCAATCAGTAAAGCTGTATCATAGTCAATATCCTGGTTGATGGTAACCATCATACCCAGCATGAATAATGCTTTGATAACCTCATTTACTTCGCGTTTGATAAGCTTAGCAAAATCTTGAACGTTGATGGATTCACCAACCTCAACATATGTAGGTCTTTGAATCTCTACTACCGGTGCCGGAGCCTTAGGAGCAGTATTCTTCTTATTTCTATTTACAGGCATTTGATGACCTGCACTACGATTAGGACGGCTTTCCTTAGTAGCGTAGGAGCCCTTAATCTTCGGGTTTTCCTTACGGCCTGCCTTGCCATTAGCATTACGTTCGCCACGGCCTCTGCCATTATCCTTGCCACTCATTTTGCTAGCGGCAGCGGTTGCACGACTTTCACCGTGAACAGATTGGCCAGCCTGTTGGCCCTTTGCAGGTACAAAAACACCGCCTTGGCGTTGTTGACCACGATTATTGTTATTGCGGTTGCCGCCTTGTGCATTATTACCCTCACGTCTTTGCTGGCCACCTTGACCTGCGGGACGTTGATTATTATTACGGGGTCCACCCTGTTGACCATTACGGCCACCTTGTTGACGGTTTTCGTTGCGATTATTATTATTCATACCGCCTTGACGATTCTCGCCGCGGTTTTCATTGCGTTTCTGCTGGTTTTGTTGATTTTGCATATTTCTCTGACTATTGCCGGCAGTCTTATTATCCTGGCGATTTGCCTCTTGCTGCTTCGGCTGCTCCTTTCTCTCAACTTTTGCAGGGGTAACCTGTTTGGGTTGTACTTTATGTTCAGCCTTAACTGGCTTGGGCGGCGCAGGCTTCTTATCGTAAGCATCCTTAATAACAGCCATAGTCGCTTCATCAACACCACTCAGATTTGATTTATCTATTTTGTGCTTTTTTAAAAGCTCTACGACTTCATTGGCAGTCTTGCCATATTCCTTAGCTACCTCATAAACTCGTTTACTACCCATTCATCCACCTCCAAACTAGATTTAACGGGATTATTTTTTCTTAATCATGTTGGCAAAATTACTATCCGTAATAACAACTGCTGTTCTTCTGGCTTTGCCTATAGCATAACCAAGCTCATCACGTGTAAGCGCCTCCACAACGGGAATATGAGCCTGCTCTGCTAAATAAAGCATGTCCTTTTTGGAGTTAGGAGCTGCATCAGTAGCCAATACCAAAAGCTTGCCCTTTCCGCTCTTCAAAGCACCGCGGACAGACAAGTCTCCGGAAGCAGTTTTACCGGCCTTCTGTGCCAAGCCTAAAGCAAAAGCAATGTTATTGTTTGCCATGCGCTAAATCCTCCAACAGCTGTTGGTAAACATCTTGGCTAACAGCCTTTTCTAAAGCACGCTCCAGACGCTTTTCCTTAACAGCCTTTGTTATACATTCAGGATTAGGACAAACATACGCACCACGACCGTTCTTTTTACCTGTAAGGTCCAGACTAATCTCACCCTCAGGAGAACGGACAATGCGAAACAAATCCTTCTTATCCTTCATCTCATTACAGCCCACACACTTACGCTGTGGGATTTTTTTCATTTTCATATAATTATTCCTCAGCTTCAGCCTCTGCCTTAGCTTGATCTTCGCTCTTAATATCAATCTTCCAGCCAGTAAGCTTAGCAGCAAGACGAGCATTTTGGCCTTCCTTGCCAATTGCCAAAGACAGCTGGTTATTAGGAACTACAACGCGGCAGATTTTTTCCTCTTCATTAATAAAGGTTTCTAAAACCTTTGCAGGGCTCAATGCATTAGCAACATATTGAGCCGGATCATCGCTATACTTAACGATATCAATTTTTTCACCGCGCAGCTCATTAACAATAATTTGTACACGCATACCCTTTTGACCAACACATGCGCCTACCGGATCCACATTCTCATCTGCGGTATAAACAGAAATTTTAGAACGATTACCCGGCTCACGAGCTACGGACTTAATTTCTACAATACCGTCATGGATTTCTGGAACCTCCAGCTCAAACAAACGCTTGAGTAAACCAGGATGGGTACGGGAAACCATGATTTGAGGACCCTTTTTATTATTTTTGCTAACCTCAACAATATAGGTCTTGATACGTTCATGAGCTTGATAAACCTCACCGGGAATTTGTTCATTAACGCTGAGAATAGCCTCAACGTTTTTGTCCAGCTCGATATATACATTTCTGTTTTCCATACGTTGGATAACACCATTAACAATATCCTGCGCACGGCTGGAGAAACGCTCATAAACTTGTCCACGTTCAGCCTCACGAATACGCTGCATAACAATTTGCTTAGCGTTTATTGCAGCTACGCGACCAAAGTTTCTAGGAGTAACCTCGATCTGTACGATATCATCAACCTCATACTGAGGATCAATAGCCTGAGCATCCTCCAAAGAAATCTGGCTTGCGTTTTCAGCTTCACCTTCAACTACGGTGCATTGTGCATACACATGGATTTCACCGGTTTCTTTATTCATATCTACTCTAACATTATCAGTGGAGCCTGTTTCTCTTTTGTAGCCAGAAACTAATGCGTCTTCAATGGCTTGGAACAGGATTTCAGGGTCAATACCTTTTTCCCTACCCACTTCATAAATTGCTGAGATAAATTCTGCGTTCAATTATTACGCCTCCTATAATAGTATTTAGAAATCTATATGCGGTCTAATATTAGCAATCAAGCTGCGTTCTATACGGGTAGGCTTTTTAAATTCCTTGCCCTTAATAATTTTTCTAACCTCAATGGCCTCATCGTCATGTGCTTCAAGAATACCTACCAGACTTTTCATGCCTTCCCAAGGCTCATTAAACATTATGTCGATCTTGGTACCATAAGCATCTACAAAATCTGCATCCTTCTTTAAAGGTCTGTCAATACCAGGAGAGGATACCTCAAGGAAATACTTTTCGGGAATGGGGTCCTTTTCATCTAAGACCGCAGTCACCTTTTCACTAACAAGCTGGCAGTCGTCAATCTCTACTCCTCCCGGCTTGTCAATATAAATGCGCAGATACCAGTCCTTTCTTTCACGAACATACTCTACGTCCACCAGAGTAATTTCTGTACCTTCCAGAACAGGTTCCACCATTGCGGTGATCAGTGCTTCTACTTCTTTAGCCTGCATCATATTCACCTCCATATTAAATTTTTAAGCTAATAAGCGGAAAGAGCGGGTATTTCACCCACTCTTTCAAAATGAATAATTATATTTCTGTTATCATTATAGCATAGACATAGAGCCATTAGCAAGTACTTGACACAATATCTACTACTAATTTGCTTTATAAACTCTAAGAAATAACAATTCTTGTTATTTATAGACCTAGAGAATATACAGGAAGTAAGCACCGTAGCCCAAAAGCATAATAATACCACCCCAACGAGCCAGGGAATAATTACGCAGCACGCACAGCCACAAAAGCACTGCTGCACCAATTGCTACATATGTATCAAATTGGAAGGCTGCGGCAAAGGGAATATCCACAATCATAGAAGATAAGCCTACAACAAAAAGGATATTAAAAATGTTACTGCCTACAATGTTACCAATGGCAATGTCTGCATTACCTTTATAAGCAGCCATAACAGATGTAAAAAGCTCGGGCAAGGAAGTACCTAAAGCAACAATAGTTAAACCAATGATACGCTCACTAAGGCCTGCGTATTTAGCAATTGCGCTAGCTGCTTCAACAGTAAGATTGCTGCCATAAACAATGGTAGCCATACCTACTATACTCCACAGAATGCAATAGCCAAGACTCATGCCATACTCCTGTAGCTCATCATCAACCTTATTCTTCATAGCCATTTTATAGAGATATGATAAATAAATAACAAAAGCAACAAGCAGTAAACAACCATCTGCAAAGGAAATAGCACCATCAAGACCTTGATAAAACATCAGGCCAGTAATAAAAATCATAAAAGGAATTTCACTACGAACAGTAGAACGCGCCACTGCAAGAGGGATAATAACAGATGCTAAACCCAAAATAACAAGAATATTAATAATATTGCTACCAACAATATTACCAATAGTAATATCTGCATTGCCACTCATTGCAGCAGCAATACTAACTGCAGCCTCTGGAGCACTGGTACCCATAGCCACAATAGTTAAACCAATTACAAGCTGAGGAATGCCAAAGCGTGTAGCGATACCAGCCGCACCCTCAACAAACCAATCAGCACCCTTACCCAGCATAACAAAACCAAGAGCCAATAATCCAAATTGCATTAAAAGTTCCATTTTTTCCTCCTTTAAATATGCAGCACACACAACAAAAAACGAGACCATGCTGCAATAACAATTACAACAAAGTCTCGCCAATTACTTACAAAGCCGGACTCCCTTCCAGGAATCGTACTGACGACAGTGTAAACACGAAAAATCGTGCCAGCTACTCCCTCTTTAAGTTGAGTATACTATAAAGAAAGGATAAAAGTCAATGGTGAAAGTGTAGGAAAAAGACACCCCAATTTCTTGAAGTGCCTTTTAATTTAAAAACCTATCAAATTATGCAACCTTAATCGCTTGCCTTTTTGCCTCTCAGGAACAGCCACAAGGGACCAGCCAATAATGTAGAGGTGTAAGCGCCACTAGAGAAGCCAACCAGCATTGCAAAGGCAAAGTTATGGATGGTTTCGCCACCCCACAGGAAGATAG
>Briea_p1__coassemble_1310_pt1 | contig 13672 bp, 10 predicted proteins | sample Briea_p1__metabat2_high_PE_025 | metagenome-assembled genome bin Briea_p1
GAAAAAACGCAAAAAAATAACCGCCTGGTCTAGGAATCCGACGGTTATTTTCCATAAATAACAAATAGACGAAGGGCGACCGTTTGTGACGGCACCTTTCTAATTCAATTGTACATCGTATAGATATTATTCGCAAGTGAGAAATCACTTGCTTTTTTGTAGGTGGAGGCAGGTCGGCAGAAAGGATAATAGTAGTGAAAGAAGAACTGACTGCCGATATTATGCGTAAAATGCTGCCGTATTTAGATAATGCACAAATGGAAAAGCTTAAAGAAATTTTGCAGCATTCATTTTATGGATTAAAAATAGAGCGTACAGAAGAAAATAAAATTGCTGATGAATTGGTTTCAAATTTTGATTTGTTGAGTTCATTTATCTCGTCAAAGCGTGTAGAAGGTTGTAGTGAAAAGACTTTGCACTATTATGAGATTACTATAAACAAAGCTTTAGGAATTATGCAAAAGCATGTTACTCGTGTACAGACGGATGATTTGCGCAAGTATCTTTCGGACTATCAAAAGATAAATAATTGCAGCAAGTCTAATATAGACAACATCCGTAGAATTTTATCTAGCTTTTATTCTTGGTTAGAAGATGAAAATTATATTTTAAAAAGCCCTGTAAGGCGCATTCATAAGATTAGAACAGATAAAGTTGTTAAGGAAACATACACGGATGAGGCATTAGAAACATTAAGGGATAATTGTACTTCTTTACGTGATTTGGCGCTTATTGATCTGTTGGCTTCTACCGGTATGCGTGTTGGTGAGTTGGTGCGATTAAATATAGCGGATATAGATTTTGAAAATAGAGAATGTATTGTGTTTGGCAAAGGCAGTAAGGAACGTCCTGTTTATTTTGATGCCAGAACTAAAATACATTTAAAGAATTACTTGGCAAGCAGGACTGACGATAATCCTGCTTTATTTGTGTCTTTGCTTAGTCCTTTTAAAAGATTAGAGGTTAGTGGTGTTGAAATTCGTTTACGCAAGCTGGGACGCTCTCTTGGTATTGAAAAGGTACATCCGCATAAGTTTAGAAGAACTCTTGCAACAAAAGCTATTGATAAAGGAATGCCAATTGAACAGGTACAGCGTTTGCTGGGACACGCAAAAATAGATACCACAATGGAATATGCAATGGTGAATCAGCATAATGTTAAAATTTCACATAGAAGATTCATAGGATGAATTTATTTTATTTTGCAATAATTTATAAACAGAGTATCAATTCACGGTTTATAGAGATGTTTGGCGATTTGAAATTGAATGATAAAAAATGGGAAGTCAAATTCTTTAAGGATTTAACTTTGTTGATAACAGATGGAGAACACTCTACACCAAGAAGAACAGATAATGGTATTTATTTGTTATCGGCTAGAAATGTATTGAATCATTCACTACAATTAAATGATATTGACTATATTGATGAGGTAGAATATGAGAGAATTAGTAAAAGAATACAACCAATGATAGGAGATGTACTGTTGTCCTGTTCTGGTTCTGTTGGAAGATGTTGTGCGATTACTAAAGATATAAAATTTCAAATGGTTAGAAGTGTTGCTTTACTAAGATTTAAAGCTGAAATAAATCCCGTATTTGCAGAGTACATGATTGTTTCGGATTACTTGCAGGAACAAATCAACAGTAATAAGACAGCATCATCACAATCAAATTTATTCCAAGGGAAAATAAAAATGCTAAAAGGTGTTATCCCACCCCTCGACCTTCAAAACCAATTTGCAGACTTTGTGGAAGAGGTCAACAAATCGAAATTTACGCATTGCTATGAGCTATTGTTATTAATTATTAAGAAAATATGGTATAATAACTATGTATAATTGTTTTGTGATAGATAGTGTATATACAAAATTATTCATAAAGGGAGAAGTCTTATGTCTAATTTTAGTTTTTTGCAAGAACAAAATGCATATAGTATGTTTGCTGCGTCTGCGATAGAGGCGGAGAAGGTTTATGCAACCAGCACTACCATGTGTGTTATTGGTTGTCGTAAGGCTATGGAGCTAGCTGTTAAGTGGGTTTATGCTGCTGATACGGAGATGGTTATGCCGTATAGAGATAATTTGCAGGCTCTTATCCATGAGCCTAGCTTTAGGTTTGCTCTTGATAAACAAACCTGGGAGCCACTGCTTTATATTACAAAACTTGGTAATATGGCTGTACATACAGAAAAACTTATCCGTAATGATGATGCTGTCTTTGCTTTAAAGGGTTTGTTTGATTTTATCCAATGGATTGATTATTGTTATGGTGCTGATTATGAGGAACGTGTTTTTGATGAAAAGGCTATTCCGCAAGAGCGTGTGGTTTTGGATGAAATAAAGATTAAAGAGCAGGAAAGTCTTTTAGGTGAAAAAGATGCCAAGATTAAGGCTATAGAAGCTAAGCTAGCTAAAATGGCATCGGAGCTGACTGCCGCCAAGGAGTCTAACAAGCAGCAAAGAAACTTTAATCCTGAAAAAATTACAGAGTTTGAAACTCGAAAGAGATACATTGATTTGGACTTGGAGCTGATGGATTGGAGTATTAGCGGTAAGGGTCAAAATGTTTCTGAAGAGTTTGAAGTTACTGATATGAACAATATCCTTGGTCAAAAAGGATATGTAGATTATGTGCTTTGGGGAGATAATGGTTATCCTTTGGCTATTGTAGAGGCTAAAAGAACTTCTTTGGATGCCAATAAAGGTAAACAACAGGCTAAGCTATATGCTGATGCTTTAGAGCGCCAATTTAAACGCAGACCTTTTATCTTCTATACCAATGGCTTTGAAACTTATTTTTGGAATGATTTAGAAGCACCGCCTCGTCTTGTAAGTTCTGTATTCAGCAAAGCTGATATGGAAAAGCTTATGAATAGACGTCAAAAGACCAAGGACCCCAATAGCATTGAGATTGATAAGGAAATTACAGGGCGTTATTATCAGATGGAAGCTATTCGTGCTGTGTGTGACAATGTAAATAAAGGCTTCCGCAAGAATTTGCTGGTTATGGCAACAGGTACTGGCAAAACTAGAACTGCTGCCAGCTTGGTGGATGTTCTTTCTAAAGCAGGTCACATAACCAATGTATTGTTTTTAGCTGATAGAACTGCGCTTGTTAAGCAGGCTAGAGATGCGTTTAAGGAATATTTGCCTCATATGTCTTTATGCAATCTTTGTCATAACAAAGAGGATTATTCTGCACGTGTTGTTTTTTCAACTTATCCTACTATTTTAGGTGCTATTGACGAAAAAAAATCTAAGGATGGCAGCAGAATGTTTTCTCCTGCTCACTTTGACCTAATTATAATTGACGAAGCACATCGTAGTATTTTTAATAAATATAGAGTAATTTTTGATTATTTTGACGCTATGCTTGTGGGTCTTACTGCAACACCTAAAACAGAGGTTGATACAAATACTTATGCTTTTTTTGAGATGGAGGATAATGTTCCTACATTTGCTTATGAGTATCAAACTGCTGTTAAGGATGGATATTTAGTTGATTACTATAATTATGAGGTTAAGACTTCTTTTATAAGTGGTGGCATTAGGCGTGATGATCTTACACCAGAGGAGCAAGCTCGTTATGATGCGGCTTTTGAGGATGGAGATATTCCTGATTATATTGCTGAATCAAAAATAGATAAGAATGTTTTTGCAACCCACACCATTAAGATGGTGCTTGATGATCTTATGACTAGAGGCATTAAGACTAATGGTGGCGATAAATTAGGCAAAACAATTATTTTTGCTGAAAATAAAAAACATGCGCAGCTAATAGTTGAGCAATTTGATAAGATGTATCCGCATTACAAAGGTCATTTTGCTAAGCGTGTTGTTTGTGATGATGATTATGCACAAACAATTATTGACGAATTTAAGATAGCTGATAAAGAGCCGCAAATAGCTGTTTCCGTTGATATGATGGATACAGGTATTGACGTTCCTGAGGTTGTCAATTTAGTATTCTTCAAAAAAGTTCGTAGCAAGGTTAAGTTCTGGCAAATGATTGGTCGTGGAACTCGTTTGTGTCCTAATTTGAATTGTGTTGATTCAAAAGATGGAGAATATGTTGGCAAGAAGTATTTTTTGATTTTTGATTATGGTCAAAACTTTGAATACTTCAAAACAACAGCAAACAAAGAGTTTGGCTCTGGCGAAGTGCTTAGTTTGACAGAAGCTATTTTTAATAAGCAAGTCAGATTGATTGAGCTCATGCAGGGGGCTGATTACAGTAGCGAAGAGTGTAGAAACTTTCGTAAGCAATTAGTAGAAACCTGTCATAATCAAATTGCTAATCTTAATAGTGAGGTTGTTGCTGTACGCTTAAAACGTAAATGGGTGGAAAAATATAGCAATATTGCAGAGTTTGATTATTTGTCGGGAATGTCTGTGAATGAGCTTAAAAAGGAAATTGCCAAACTGGTTGTTAATCCAGAAAAGGATGAATACGCAAAGCGTTTTGATAATTTGATGTATGGCTTAATGCTAGATATCGAAGAAGGCAATAAGTTTAAACGTGCTAAAGATAGACTGCAGCAAACGGCACAATTATTGGAACAAAAAAGCGGTATACCTCATGTAGGTAAAAAAATAGCTGAGATTAAAATCGTGAATACTCCCGAGTATTGGAAAGGTATTGATTTGCTTACTTTGGAAAAAACTCGTCAAGATTTGCGTGATTTAATTCAGTTTATAATTGAGCCAGGCAAGGGTCCCATAATATTTGAAGGTATTCATGACGAGGTCATTGATAGCGACGAAGGTGAACGCTTAGAGGAAGAAGATGTTTTTGTTAACTATAGACAAAAGGTTAATCGTTATATAGAAATGAACAAAAATTCTTTGGCTATTTTTAAGCTAACACATAACAAGCCTTTGACAGGAGAGGAATACAAAAAACTAGAGGATATTCTCTACAATGATTTGGGCAGCAAGGATGATTATAAGCGTGAGTTTGGTGTAACTCCTTTAGGTATCTTAATCCGCACTATTGCGGGTATGGATGAGGAGGCTATTAGAGAAGCTTTTGCTGATTTCATCAATAGTAATCATTTAAACCAGAATCAGATTGTTTTTATGAATAAAATAGTTGATTATATTAAGGTTAATGGCTATGTTGAAACTAAGCAGGTGCTTATGAATCCACCCTTTACTGAGCCAAGGCCAATGACAGACATTTTTGAAGTACCGCAGTTGTTAGATATTTTAAGCATTGTTGATACCTTTAGGCATAATGCTACTTATGATGGTGCTGTTGGTTAACTTTATTTATTATTGCCTGGATTATCGTAATGACGAGCAGGGCGATTGTAAATTTTCAAAATTGTGATGTTATGACAACATCACACATATATTCCATAAATATTTATAAATGAAATTGTAATTCAGCGGATAGCTTCGTGCTATCTGCTTTTTCTTTTGCTTAAGTGTGCAACAGCATGGGAATTTGTGGTATAATACTATGTTAGGATAGTAAAGTGGACTTTTTGTCCCAATTTTCAGATAGAGTATTTTTAAGGAGGATTTTTTATGGCAAAATTAAAAATTGTAGTTGCTGGTGATCCGGTGCTGCGTAAAGTTGCTGCTCCTGTGGAGCGCATTGATAAAAAACTGGTTCGTTTACTGAAGGATATGACTGAGACCATGTATGCTGCTGATGGCGTTGGCTTGGCAGCTCCTCAGGTTGGTGTTTCTAAGCGTGTTGTGGTTATTGACGTAGGCGAAGGCGTTTATGAAATGATTAATCCTGTTATTGTTAAAAAAGAAGGCAGTGTTGTTGGCGGCGAGGGCTGCTTATCCGTACCTGATTATGAAGGTGAGGTTGAACGTGCTGAGTATGTTGAGTGCGAATATACTGACCGCACTGGCGAAAGAATGCTGCTCCAAACTGACGGACTGCTGGCAATTGCTGTTCAGCACGAGTTGGATCATTTAGAGGGTGTTCTTTTTATTGACAAAGCCCAAACCATTACTCCTAAGCAAAAAGAAAAGCCTACTGATGTTGTTAGATAAGAAAGGAGCACACTATGCGTATTGTATTTATGGGAACTCCTGATTTTGCAGTTGGCAGCTTAAAGGCGCTGACTGAAAGCGGCAAGCATGAAATTGTCGCAGTGTTTACTCAGCCAGACCGTCCGAAGGGACGTGGCAATAAAATGCTGATGACTCCTGTAAAGGAGTATGCTTTAGAGCACGGCTTTGAGGTTCATCAGCCATTAAAGGTTAAGGATCAGGAGGTTATTGACCTGCTGCAAAGCTTTAATCCAGATTTAATCGTAGTTGCTGCCTTTGGTCAATTTTTGCCTAAGGCTATTTTAGAGATGCCTAAATATGGCTGCATTAATGTTCATGCTTCTTTACTGCCTAAGTATCGTGGTGCTGCACCTATCCAGTACGCTATAATTAAGGGCGAAAAGGAGTCTGGCGTAACTATTATGCAAATGGATATCGGCATGGATACTGGTGATATGCTGTCTAAGGTTGTTGTTCCTATTGGTGAGGAAACTACTATGGGCGAGCTGCATGACGCATTAATGGAGGAAGGCGCTAAGCTGCTTTTGACTACCATTGATGGTCTTGAGGCTGGCACTGTAAAGGCAGTTCCGCAAAATAATGCTGAAGCAACCTATGCAACCTTACTGGACAGAAGCATGGAGCGAATTGATTGGTCTAAGCCTGCTGCTGAGGTGCACAATCTTATTCGCGGCTTTAATCCTGCTCCTAGCACCTACACCAAGCTTCCTAATGGCAAAAGCCTAAAGCTGTGGTGCAGCCGTGTTACTAGTGAGACTGCTAAGGCTGTGCCTGGTACTGTAGTAGAGGTGTCCAAGAAAACCTTTAAGGTTGCCTGCGGTGACGTTTTGCTCGAAATTTTAGAGGTTCAGCCTGAATCTAAAAAAAGAATGCCTGCCCAGGTATTTATTAATGGACGTGGCGTTCAGGAGGGCGATGTTTTAGGTGCAGAGGCGTAAGCTCTATTCCTAAAATATGTTAAAAGTAATAAAAGAGGATCTTTTCCAAAAATGACGGAAACAATTTTTAAACCCAAGAAACGTATTTTTATGGCCCTGACCTCCATTAGTGCTTTAGTTGGTGCTGTAATGGTCTATATTGTCTGGAAGGTTACTGTGCCTGGCTTGGCACAAATACATCGTTATCTGCCTGCTATTTTTGGCATCTTTAGTATGGCAATTGTTTTTGCTCTTATGACAGGTGTTGTAGGCATTGTAATGGCTCTTTTAGGTATTCCTATTATGAAGCTGTTCTATTTTTGGGCTTGGAAGGCGATTAATATCCTGTTTCCCTTTGCGGTAGTTTTAGGTCGTCTTTTTAATATTCCCAGAGTTAAAATTGAGCAGTCCTTTATTGAGGTAAGCAATAATTTAGTGTTGCAGCATAGAGTAAAGGTACCAGGCAATAGAATTATGATTTTGACGCCTCATTGTATTCAAAAGGATACCTGCGTGCATAAAATTACCCGCAACGTAGAAAATTGTAAGCAATGTGGTGGCTGTAGTGTTGGCGCTATGCTGGCGCTGGCTCATAAGTATGGCTGTTCTGTAGCAGTTGCTACAGGTGGTACCTTGGCAAGGCAAATGGTAAAGCAGGCCAGACCAAAGGCTATTGTGGCTGTTGCCTGTGAACGTGATTTGACAAGCGGTATTCAGGATGTTTTCCCGTTACCGGTTTTAGGCGTACTCAATGAACGTCCCTTTGGACCCTGCTTTAACACACGTGTTGATATTGATAAATTAGAAGAAGCTATTTTAGTGTTTTTAGATAAAGAGGAAGCTAATGGCAAAAAAAATGCTAGTTAATGCTCGTAGTGCGGCTGCAATTATTGTGCAGCAGGTGCTTGTTGATGGAGCCTATACTAATATTGCAGTTAATAAGTTTCTGCGTAATAATCCCTTAGATGATTTAGAGCGACGTCTTTTGACAGAGCTTGTATATGGCACTATCAAGGCTGTTGGTACTATTGATTGGTATTTGCAGCAATGTGTTACCAGACCACTGGATAAAATTGAAAAGGAAATTCTAAGCGTACTGCGTATCAGTGCATACCAGCTTTTGTATATGGATAGAATTCCTGATTCTGCAGCCTGTAATGAGGCTGTTAAGCTGGCAAGAAGCCTGAGCAATGAGGGTAGCGCCAAGTTTGTTAACGCAGTATTGCGCAGTCTGTTGCGTAAGCAGGCAGCAGGAGAATTTAAGTTCCCTGATGCGGAGGAGGACGATGCTGGTTATTTGTCCTTAGAGTATTTTCATCCCCGCTGGCTGATTAAGCGTTGGCTTGGTCCCTACGGCCGTGAGGGCGTGGAAAAGCTGCTGCAGTTTGATAATACTCCTGCTCCCGTTTGTATGCGTACTAATACTCTGACAACAACTAGGCAGCAGCTTTTGTCTGATTTGGAGGAGGCCGGCGCAGAATGTCATGCATCTAAATGGAGCGAGGACGGTATTGTTTGTGATAGAATGCCTTCACTGAGCAGCGTATTTGCTAAGCTGGAAAATGCCTTTTATGTGCAGGATGAAAGCTCTATGTTGGTTGGATCTGTTGTTGGTGCAGAGCCTGGCATGAGGGTGCTGGATATGTGCAGTGCGCCTGGTGGCAAAACCACTCATGTGGCACAGCTGATGGAAAATAAAGGTGAAATTATTGCCTGTGATGTACATGAGCATAAGCTGAAGCTGATTGCAGAAAATGCAGAGCGCTTAAACATTAGTATCATCAAGCCGCAGCTTAGTGATGGCACAATTTTCAAGCCAGAATGGGGTAAAAGCTTTGATAGAGTATTAGTTGATGCTCCTTGCTCCGGCCTTGGTGTTTTACGCCGTAGAGCGGAGGCACGCTGGCGTAAAAAACGTAACGAGCTGAAGCTATTTCCACCGCTGCAGCTAAAGATTTTGCGCAATGCCTGCCGCTATGTTAAAGATGGCGGTCGCTTGATTTATAGTACCTGCACCATTGAACAGGCAGAAAACCATTATTTAGTAGAGGAGTTCTTGCAGGTTAAGCCTGAATGGCAGCGTGTTCCCTTTAAGCATCCGCTTACAGGGGAGCTGGTAGACGAGCTGCAGCTGCTGCCACAAAATGATGGTACTGACGGTTTCTATATCTGTGTGCTAGAAAAACGTCAAAGCGAATAAAAAGCAGAGATTATTCTGATAAATAGTCTGTGTATAAATAAATTGAGGTACTTTACTTATGTTAAAGCATGATATTTTTGGATTAGGACCTAAGGAGCTAGAGGAGCGCTTTCTTGCTTTAGGCTTAAAAAAATTCCGCGCTAAGCAGGTTTTTCAGTGGCTATATCAAAAATCAGTTTTCAATTTTGAAGAGATGCGTAATCTGAGCAAAAATGATATTGCTGTTTTAGAGGAAAATTTTTCTGTTTTACCGCGAGAGCTTAAGATATTGCGTGAGCAAAACTCTACTGATGGTCTTACTAGTAAGCTGTTAATTGGTTTACCTGATGGTAATTCTGTGGAAACGGTATTGATGCACCATGATTATGGCTATAGCGTGTGCGTTTCCAGTCAGGTTGGCTGTGATATGCATTGCGCCTTTTGTGCTAGCGGCTTAAATGGCTGTGTGCGTAATCTGTCCGCAGCAGAAATCATTGCTCAGGTGTATCTTTTTAATGAGCGCTTGCGTAGCAAAAATGCTATGGTTAGTCGTGTAGTTGTTATGGGTAGCGGTGAACCGATGTTGAACTATGATAATGTTTTAGGTGCACTGGATTTTCTCCATCGTGAGGATACCTGCTTCATGAGCTATCGTAACATGACTATTTCTACCTGTGGTATTATTCCTGGCATTCAACGTTTAGCTGAGGAGGGCAAGCCTATTAACCTGGCTATTTCCCTTCATGCGGTACGTTCTGACCTGCGTTTAGAGCTGATGCCTGTGGAGAAGGGCTTTCCCTTCGTAGATGTTATTGGTGCTGCTGAAGCATATAGTCAGGTTGGTGGACGTCAGGTAACATATGAATATATTTTATTGAAGCATAAAAACGACAGCCCTCAGGATGCAGAGCTGTTAAGTAATTTCCTGCGCTATAAGCATGCTACAGTTAATCTTATTCCGGCTAATCCTGTGCCGGAGCAGGGCTTTGAGCGTCCGTCCAAGATAGCTGTGGAACGCTTTTTGAAAATTTTGCAAAAGAACCGTATTAATGCAACGGTGCGCAAGGAAATGGGTAAGGATATTGACGCTGCCTGCGGCCAGCTGCGGGCTAAGTTTGCCAAGGAACAGGGGAACAAATAAATGCGTGTAATAAGCAAGACTCATGTTGGCTTAGTAAGGGAAAATAATGAAGATTCACTGCTAATAAGAGAACCCCATCTTTTTGCTGTAGCAGATGGCATGGGTGGCTACTTGGCAGGAGAAATTGCTAGTCGTTCTACTATCAAGGCTTTTGAGGCTGCAACTCACAGCTTACGTCATGATGACAAGAGCGATGCAGAGACTGTTCTTTTAGATGCCTTAAGTAAAGCCAACGAACATGTACATAAAATGTCCATAAATAATACTAGCTATAATGGTATGGGTACTACCATGACAGCACTGTATCTGCCAGGAGATAATAAGGCCTACTGCTGCCACATTGGTGACAGTCGTCTATATCTTTTTAGAGATAATCAGCTTAAGCAGCTAACAAAGGATCACACCTATGTAGAAAAGCTGTTACAGGAGGGAAAAATTACTCCTGAAGAGGCTTTGGTGCATCCTCAGCGCCATATGCTGCTGCAGGCTGTTGGTGTGGAGAAGGAAATTAATGCTGATTTGCTGCAGTTTGAGGTACAGTCTGATGATAGGCTCCTTTTATGCAGTGATGGACTTACTGATATGCTCAAGGATGAGGAAATAGCAGAGCTAATCGCCTTGGAGGATGTGGAAGAGGCAGGAGCACAGCTTTTGGAAAGGGCACTAAATAATGGTGGTCGTGATAATGTTTCCTTAATTATCATAGACCTAGGTCGCTTTGGGGAGGAAAGCTTGAATGGATAATAATACCAAAACCATATTGAACGGACGCTATAAAATAATCCGTCCTATTGGCTATGGCGGCATGGCCGAGGTATTCTTAGCTCATGATGAGCTGCTTGACCGCAATGTGGCGGTAAAAATGCTGCGAGACCAGTATTTGGCTGATAAAGAGCTGTTGGCACAGTTCCGTAGAGAGGCTAAATCTGCTGCACGTCTTGTTCACCCCTATATTATCAATATTTATGATGTAATTTCTGATGAGACTGGTCAATATATCGTTATGGAATATGTTGACGGTGTAACATTAAAGGAATATATGAAGGAGCACAAGCTGCCTTTAAGCTTTGTATTGGAGATTGCCGTACGTTTAGCAGATGCATTGCAGCACGCTCATCGTCATAATATTATTCATTGTGATATTAAACCACAAAATATTCTATTAGATAAAAATCTAAATCCCAAGATTGCAGATTTTGGTATTGCTAAGATGGTGAGCAGCCAAACCATGGTTTATACTAAAGAGGTTATGGGCTCTGTTCATTATATTTCACCAGAGCAGGCTAGTGGAGGCAACATTACTGCCTGTAGCGATGTTTATTCCTTAGGCGTTGTTATTTTTGAAATGCTGACAGGTAAGGTTCCCTACAATGGTGACACTCCTGTTGCTGTTGCTATGATGCATGTGGAGCGTCCTGTGCCAAAACTGAGCAGCTATTTAGACGATGTACCGGAGGGTATGCAGGATATTATTGATAAGGCTATGGCTAAGCGCTGTGAGGAGCGCTATGCAACTGCAGGAGATATGCGTCGTGATTTGCTGAAGCTGAAAATGCATCTGTTTCCTTTTAGCAGTGAGGATTATAAGCATGAGCTGAATGAAACTATTACTGTTCCTTTGGTAAGTGCTGCTGATGCGGACGATGGTGCGACTATGATTATGAGTCCTGTTCGTGCAGGTGCTTTGGAAAAGTTGCGTACAGCTGATGTTGCTTCTGAGGCTGCTGAGCAGGAACAAAAATCTGATGCTAGGGCTGGTGAAAATATGCCAAGAGTAAAACGAAAATGGAATTTTATGAACATCCTTCTGTTGGTTACTGCTGTTGTTGTTGCAATTTCAGTTATGGCTCATTTTATCTTTGGCAGAAGCAGAGAGGTTGTAGAGATTCCTAATGTTATCAATATGACCGTCGTAGAAGCTCAGCGTACCCTTGATAAATATGATTTCGAGGTAGAGCTTAATGAAGAATATGGCGATAGTAAATACAAGCCTGGTACGGTTATGGAGCAATTCCCTAAGGCTGGTGAAAAGCGTAGAGCTGGTAGCCAGATTACCCTGACAATTAGTCGTGGTGCAGAGCTGAAGGCTGTACCTAATCTAGAGAATATGTCTATTCATAAGGCGGAGCAGCTGCTGCGTGATTCTGGCTTTACCGTTGGTAAAATCAACAAGACATATGACAAAAAATATAAAATTGGCTCTGTAATTAGCACATCTCCTAAGGCTGACGACAAGGCTCCTAAGGGGAGTGAAGTCGATATTCTCCTAAACGAGGGCGACAAGGAAATTCCTAATCTGGTTGGACAAAAGCTGAAGGATGCTGAAAAGCTTCTGAAAAAAGCTGGACTTAAGGTTGGCGAGATTAAAACAATTAGTGATAGCAGTGTTCCTAGAGACACCGTTATGGCAACTACTCCCAACGCAGGCGTTAAACTGGCTGAGGGTGATCCTGTAATCATTACCGTTTCTGATGGCGGTGTCAAAATCAGCAATTATATTGATTTTGTAGTTCCTGGTTCTGGCTCTGAAAAATACAAGGTAAAGGTTGTTCTAGAGGATAATAACGGTAAGGAAACTCTTTATAGCGGCAGTCAACGTGGCGGCGTACGTATTCGTCAAAAGGTTGAGTATTTAGGTAAGGCTAAGGTTCAATTTATTGTTGACGGAGCTGTTGTGCAGGAGAAAAGCTTGTGAGTAAGATAAAATTACAAGGAAGAGTAATTAAGAATTATAATGGCTACTATTATGTTAATGTAGCTGAGGTTGGCGAGCCTGAGCAAATATATACCTGTAAAGTAAAGGGTAAAATGAAGCAAAATCGTTTTTCTTTGGCAACAGGAGATATGGTAAGCTTTGAGGCTGAAGGCACTGAGGGTATGATTTTATCCGTTCTGCCTCGTAAAAACTTTTTGCTGCGTCCTACTATGGCAAATCTTGATTTATTTGTTGTAACCTTTGCCTGTGCTACACCTGACTTTAGCTATCTTATTGCAGACAAGCTGCTGGCCTTGGCAGAGCTGGCAAAGATTCCTGCAATCCTGGTGCTGAACAAGATGGATTTAGCCGCAGATGGCGTTGTTGAGCAGATTAAAGGTGTATATGAGCCCTTAGGCTACGAGGTTTATCCTATTGCAGCTGTTAGTGGTGAAGGTGTGGAGCCGCTGCGTCAGCGTCTGCGTGGACAAATCTGCGCCTTTGGTGGTCCTTCGGGCGTAGGTAAATCGTCTACTATTAATGCTATTGATAGCAGTGTGGATTTGCGTACTGGTCAGGTAAGTGAAAAGATTGGTCGCGGCAAGCATACTACACGTTATGCACAGCTTTTACCATTTGATGAAGGCTATATTGCTGATACACCTGGTTTTGGTAATTTACTTTTAGAGGGTATGACAGAGGT
>Briea_p1__coassemble_11196_pt1 | contig 2010 bp, 4 predicted proteins | sample Briea_p1__metabat2_high_PE_025 | metagenome-assembled genome bin Briea_p1
TTTCAATCATCGGCATATTAAAATTTGTTTCTGCCCTAATTTCGTATTTGTTGTAGCCATTCGCAATAAGATTAAAAATAACCTCATATTTTCGGTTGCGGAAATAATTGCTAACCAACATAATATAGCCGTTTGTATCAGGGTCCAATCTTTGCTGAGCAAACCATACTGGCAGCCATTTTTTTATTGTTGGGATATCACCAAAATTAAACTTATTATTGGGTCCACTACAAATGTCTTTGGCTTGTACGGATTTGCAAAACGATTTGACTGCTTGAAGTTTGCAATCGTGTAACAACATTTTATTCACCTTCGCTAAACCAATATTCTCTAATAGCCTTATCAACGGCTTTTAAGTCATTGTCCATTCTTGCCGGGAACATTTCCATAGGGCTCTTGGCGGTTGTAAAGCCATCAGATTGCGTTGTAAACCAATGCTCTTTACCGTCAGTCTCGGCAAGCAGAACGATACTAAACAGTCCCTCTAAAGTAAGCCAGTTATCAATTAGTTTGCCTACAGTTTTAGCCTTAATCCTGCCATCGTCTGTATACTCGGTATGATGCAAAAAATATACGATAGTATCATGGCTTGTATGCCACATTACCGTTTGGATAAGGTCAATAAAATGTGTACCGATGTCGGTATACTTTTGAAACCCTGCTTCCTTAGCTCTTGCAATCTGTTCAAACGCCATATTGTATTGGCTATCATCTACTGCATAAGTCTTTAAGCTGTTTTTTTGCAAAACCTGCTTAATCTGCTCGTAGTTGTTGCCGTTGATTGTTTTAAATTTCTTTCGGAACGGTAACGGCTTACAAGCGATATTAAAGATGCCAACTTCATCAGGCTCAAAATTACGCAGACTGGCAGATTTACCAGCGCCGCTTGCACCCATAATTAAAACTGGTACTCCCATATCATCACTTCCCTTTATAAATTTTTAAACAGCTCCTTAGGAGTAATTCCCAAGGCCGTCATAATATCTTCTATAGTATCGAGTGTAGGAGAAGTTCTCCCACACTCATAGAAGCTCACTGCATTTCTATTCAAGCCAACCAATTTAGCAAGCTCATCCTGAGTAAGTTCCTGGTTTTTGCGGGCCGCTTTTAAACGGTCCATAATGATTTCGTTAAGCATGGCTACTTAACACTGATGCTCTGCTTTTTAACAAGCTCAGCACCCTCGATAACTTCGCCCGCCTTGATAGCATTTTTAATAGCCGTTTTATCAGCTTCGGGCGGTTTAATGCGCCAATATTTTTCAGGCAATGCAGTAACATCAGGCACGCTTACAGATTCCACAGAGCGGAATTTAATCGCCACACGAGCAGTTTCAAATTTCTTGCCGTCCAGATAGGCGGTCAAAAATTCTTTAAGGCGTTCGGCCTTATTTTTAGCAGATTTCTCACGCTCTGCCAGCTTATTTTTCTCAGCCTTCAAGGCCTCGCTCTGAGCGGTTAAATCTTTAATCCACATGCCAATATTCTCGATTTTCTGTTCTCGCTCCATTTCCAGAGCTTCAACAGCTTCGATGTCGATGACTTCGCCAGTCTCGGCGTCAACGGCTTGATCGTCGCTAATTTTTACGCACGCAGCAAGGCGTTCATCAATCTCAAACAATTTCATTGGCTTTCGCCTCCTTTAACAATTTATCTTTAGCCGCATGTGCGGTTAACCAGGCATCTGTAGCACGTTCTTTAATGTCCTGAGTAGACTTTTCGACCACATTCAAAGTATCCTCGATAGCACTGAGAGTGACCTCGTCAAACTCATCATCTTGCAGATAGTCTGCAATCAGCTCCGTGCTTTGCATAAGCTTCTTAATTTCGATACCAATCAGCGCCATCTTGCAGGCAATTTTAACTCTATCCATTTTGTAATCCTCGATAATTGTGTTATAATGGAAACGATGAGTTTGCTGTTCATCGTCTCTTTTTGCACTCACGTTATTCGCAGTAACGTGGGTGCTTTTCTTTTTTAAACATTGCGCATGATGTCCTTAATCATGGC
>Briea_p1__coassemble_11984_pt1 | contig 1903 bp, 3 predicted proteins | sample Briea_p1__metabat2_high_PE_025 | metagenome-assembled genome bin Briea_p1
TACAAGGTGCAGACTTGGGGAAATTATGAGGTGTTTTCCTTGACTTGCCTTGCTTACGTTATTGTTCAACTTGGCAACAAGGCCATCGAAACAAAGGTATTTAAAATCGGGGGCGATAAAATTGGCTAAAATCTTTTTAAATCCTGGGCACTGCATCGGTATCGATAGCGGTGCAGTCAATAAGCACAACGGCGCAGAAGAAGCTAATATTTGCTATTCTGTTGCATGCAAGGTAGAAGAATATTTAAAAAACGCAGGCTGTTCCGTTTACACATTGCAAAGCAATAACCTTTGTGGCGAATACCCTGCGCACCCGAATATTGTAGCAACCGCCAACGAGCTGGGCGCAGATATTTTTATCAGCTTGCATTGCAACGCCTTTAATGAAAAGGCAAACGGTACTGAGTGCTTAGTATTTGCAAAAGGTTCCTACGCCGAGGATTTAGCTAACGCTATTCAAAATCAAATTATCAGCTCTTTAGGTACTGTTGATAGAGGTGTGAAAGAGCGGCCCGACTTAGCAGTATTAAAAGGCACAAAAATGCCTGCCGTATTAGTTGAGATGGCGTTTATTGACAATGCCGATGACTGCAGCAAGTTGATTAGTAAACAAGATGACTTTGCCCGTGCTATTGCACGTGGTGTTACTGATTACTTAAGTCAGGTTTAAATCATGGTTAAAATTAAAGGAGGTACTTCGTAATGGAAAATATGGGTAAATATATTGCAATCGCTTTGGTTGTTGGTTTTGCGTTAGGTGCACTGCATCATTATTTCGGATTATGATAAAATGCGAAAAATTATCTATTATCTGTGCATTGCTTGTATCGTGTTTTTGTTTATCGCCTTGCTACGCCAATTCTACGGAGTTGACAGAGCAACCGAAAAATCAGCAGGTGGTAATGGTACCGTTACCGAAATTACTCGAGCTACAGAGCTTAATCAGCAGGCAGGAGTCGAAAATAAATCAGCTATCAGCCATACTGAGCGAGCAGGAGAGTATACTGAACAAGCAATACAAGGAAATCAATCTGCTCAAGCAATCCTTGCAGAGCTCCGAGCAGATAATCAACGAGCAAAATACATCATTGACGAAATTATCCGAGGAGCATCGCAAGGAACAGAGGAAAATTAAAACGCAGCGATTGATATGGCAGATTGTTGCCGGCATTGTTGTTTTGCAATCATTGAAATAAAGAAAAGCCTACGAAAACATTAGTTTCGTAGGCTTATTTTTTATGCGTAGTATAAAAATATCTTGAAAAAACTATTGACAAAAATCAAGAAATGTAGTATAATTAATATATCGAAGGGAGGTGAAAAGATGTGGTATGGTTAGAGATAATAGAAAAGGTCACCGCAATCTTAGTGAACTTGATAGTTATAGCAGACTTCCTCAAGAACAAAGATAAACAGTGACCACTTGGGCGGGTTTTCCCGCCCAACTCTAACAGTATTTTATCACATCTGAAAAAAAATGCAACACATTAGATGGTTACTAATCATAGCAATATTATCATCAGTGCATACTATTAGCGACATGGATTTTAATAATCTAAGTATTTTGGATTATGCTGTAATTGTTACTGGCATTGCGGTATGCGTGTGTGCTGGACTTTACTTTTGGAGGGAGAAAAATGACTGAAGAAACAAAGAATACCTGGGGTGGTGCTCGTGCTGGCTCTGGTCGCCGTAAAATCGAAAACAACCCCAATAAAATGCGTTCTATGCGTATGAACGATGATGAATATGGCTTTGTACGCTGGGCGTTGAAACAGTATCGTACTGGCGCTGAATGTCTCGACATTAATGCATACAAGTCTGAAAACAACGCATAAAACTATATTTAGACCCTTCCATAACGGAAGGGTCTTATTTTTATTCAAAAAACATAAGATAAAAA